>ULXL01079953.1_pt1 | contig 18024 bp, 19 predicted proteins | sample 1961241 | NCBI WGS metagenome assembly ULXL01 (sample SAMEA4835837, study PRJEB28245) | human gut metagenome | biome: gut microbiome; material: fecal sample | place: Denmark | collected 2008
TGAAGGGCATTAAGCCTCAATGGATTCAAATATATCAAACGAAAAGCCCGACGCATCAATTTCATACCAGTAAAAATTAAGCAGCTCCAAGGAATTCCAGTCAGAGCCGTTTCCGTCATAAACGGCTTTTCTGTAAACGGGAAAATAATTTTCAATAAATTCGCCGAGCGCCGCAAGGTTTTCCTTTGTAACGGGCGAAATTTTATATGCTATGCCGTCGCCTGTCTTCGTTTCGCTGTAAAAATCCATCTTTGCCATTGCGTTGTTGTATTCGTTTACGGAAATTTGATGACTGCTTTGAGCTGCCTTTTCAATAATAGCCTGCTTTGTTTCCTCGTCTGTTGCTTTTCTTTCAATGCTTAATAAATCGCAAAAGCGTTCAATTCCGAAGCCGCTCATGGTTGAAATAAAAATTTCATTCAGCGTTTGCGAAAGCATTTCATCCGCAAAGGAAATTCCCTCGGCATAGCCTGCCATTTCTCCTCGTGTTATTCCTTTGCCCTCGGCGGAAAAGCCAAGCCTTTCCATAAGAGAGCAAAGTCTTAAATAGATTTCATTATTCATAAAAATCCACCCTTGCGTCTGTTAAAACAAGATACTCCCTCGCACCGCAAACGGCAACTCCCTCTGCGCCGGGCGAAAGTGCAAGCTCAATAAGCTCTGCCCCCTGAGTGCCGTATAGCGCAGGAATGATTTCAGAGGATTTAATGCTTTTGCCGATTTTTTCCTGCGAGCAAGCCTCTCTGATTTTTTCAATAAGCTCTGCTTCAAGCGCCTCTCTGTTGTAGCCTCGCTTAATTTTGACTGCCGCACTTATTGAAAAATCAACCTTTGAAGCAGGAACGGCGTTTATTTCAACTCCGCATAATGCCGCAAAGCCCAAAAGGTTTGTTATTTCATCGCTTAGCTCCTGCGAAACACTGTCGTCGGCGGTTTTAACGCAAACGGTAAGAGCTCCGCCTTCATCAAGCGTAATGTTGCAATCCCTAACCCCGTCAAGCGTCATAATAAGCTCCTCGGCAGATTTTTTGTTTACGGCGTTTGACGCAATGCTATAAGAAGATATAATGCGTTCACGCAGGGAGGAATCACTCTCGTCATCACATCCGCCCGTAAATTCCGTGTCGTTTATAACGCCCTCAATGTATTCCGGCGGATTAACCATAACCGTAACCTCGCCCGGCGAAAGATTGAATTCTCTGCCGTGTGTAACCGCCGTTGCCGCAACCGTACAGGACAGCTCGCCTGCAAGCAGTATTGCCTGTTCGTCTGTTTCAAACTGTATCTGCGGATTGTCTTCGTTAGAGCAGATTGTTCCCGCAGGGATAATTATTTGCTCTTCAAGAGGCTCGGATACGAAAAAGGTTAACGCTCCGTGCGCCCTTGCGCTCTTTTTTCTTTCAATGCCTCTTAACTGTGCATGCATATCAAGATATTCGCCCGTTGCCGTTTGTGCAAATGCCTGCCTTAAAACGAAATCCGCATTTGCATAGGCTGAATAAATTTCCGTTGCCGCCGCTTTAAAGCGCAGTTCAAGGTCAGACATATTTTTTATGCTTTGCCCGCTCTCGTTGAAGAAAGCAAGCTTCATTTTTTCAAGAATTTCATTATAGGTTGTGCTCAAATTCAACAAACACCTCCTTTGCTTCGTTGTTTATTGAAACGGAAAAGTTAAAGCCGCCCTTAACGGCGTTAGCATTTGTTATGTAAACTCCGTCCATACCGTAAACGGCGCACCGTGCAAAGCAAAGCGCATAAAGAAGCGCAGACTCACCGCTGATTTCGTCAAGCCGAGAGCCGTAATTTTTATCGGGATAAAATGCACCGAGCTTTGTCTTAATTGCCCTTGCTATGTCTTGGAGCACCGTCTCGCTGTATTCGCCTTGAAGAACGGCTCCGTTTTCCAAAGCATAATCTCCGTTTTTTATTATTTCATTCATTTTTTCAAATCCTTCGGTAAATCATTTTTGAATTTAAAAAATAACATCTCCGTCTGCGTTAAGGATAATTCCGTTTTTCATTACTGTAACGCCGTTCATAATAATATCTCCGTCGCCGTTAAGATTGATATATGCTCCCGTCGGCGAGGACATATTTATTTCGCCGTTGCCGTTAAGCTGAATGTTGCAGCCGTATGCCGAAAGCATTTTTATATCTCCGTTGCCGTTTAAAAAAATCTGCGAGCCTGTCGGCGAGGAAATTTTTATATCCCCGGGGGAAAGGGCTGTGTCCTCCATTTCAACTCCTGCATAAGCCGCCCCCGAGGAGCCGTTTATAATCAAAACCTGCTCTCCGGCAGGCGCACAGTAGGAATATCCAAACGGAGAATATGTTTTTGCGCTTCTTGATTGCAGCGTTCCCGTTGCCTCCGTGCACCCCTGCGAGCTGACTGTCAGCGTGCCCTCTTCTGCCGCAGGGCTTTCCTTTGAAGCACCTTTTTTGCTAAGCCACATAATTGTTGAATTCCTCCTTTGCCTCTTGCCTTAAAACAAGCGAGGTAGAAAATCCGTTTGCGCCTGCCCGATAAACAATTTCGTCAACAAAATATTCTCCGCAGACATCAAGTAAAGGCAAATCCGCAAAAACTCTGTCATATAGCGAATATTCGTGAATTCCTGAAAGTGAAATTTCAACCGCCGTGTAGCCCTTCAAAGAGCTTTGTATCTGCCGCTTTGCCCGTGCCTTCCTTTGCCAGGAGGGAAGAGAGGAAAGATTAATCAGCTTTTTGCGGGTTATGAGGCTTTTCTTTGCAAGCACGCTTTCAAGATGGTATTTGTATTTCTCGCCCGAATCAATTTTATAGTCAATTGCACTTAAAACGCCGCTCCTTTTGTAGGTAAACGAGGTGCTCATAATATCATTTTCGGGAAGCGATTTTAAATCTCTGCTCATATCGTATGCCTTAATAACTCCGTCGGGCGAAACATAAATTCCTCTGCCATAGATTTCGCAAACAAAATCATTTATCGCACCAAAACGGCTTGTGCCCTTTAAAACTCTGTATATTCCCTCGCAGGTAAGATCCGGCAGGCCGTATTCAAAGCCTAATTCTCTGCCGTTTTGTATCCAAAGCTGGCGTGAGGTAGGTATATGGTATTCGCAGGGGAGAGCCTCGTTGTCAACAAGCAGGCAGGCGGAGCTTCGTGCATAAACAAAAACAGAAATGCCGTTTGAATTGCAGGTGGCTCTTTGCATATCGCAGTAGCCGCTGAAAATCAGTTTATCATCCGAAAAGGCTTTAACCTCAACAATTTCCTCGGGTGCCTTTTCGCAAATAAAATTAATTCGCAGTCCCCAGCACGCCGCAGAGGCTTCGCCCGAAAGCTCAAAGGAGGTTATTTGCTCGGGCAAAAATTCCTTTCCCGATAGGCATTTGAACAGAAATTTCATCAAATCACCAGCCTTTCGCCTGCTTTTATGTCAAACGGCGTTTTTATTTCATTCCTTTTCATAATGTCTTCAACTGTTGTGTTGCACCTTTTTGCAATGTCAAAGGCATTTTCGCCGTCAAGCGCATAGGTAAAGCCATAGCTTATTTCGGGTTTACCTCGCTTTGCGGCGTCCTCGGTAAACTCAATCGAGTATTCAATATAGCCCTCCCTTGCTTCGCTTTTCAGTTGAAGCGAGCAGAGAAAGGCACAAATGCAGTCGCCGTCAGGCAAAAGCAGCATTCCTGAACCCGATTGCCTTTGGAGCCGTTTCAGTGATTGCGCTCTTTCGTTTGCGTCCTCTCCGTAAAGTCTGCCCTTAACGGTGATGATTTCTGCGTTTTGCGCCGTTTCGCAAATGCGTTCGTTCTTGCCGAAAACTGTTTGTCTGCTTATTTTTTTTGATTTTGATATTTCAACGGAATAAGGATTTTTTTCAAATTCAAAATCCTTATATCTCATTTTAATAAACTGCATTATTCCTCCTCCTGCTGCGAGGAATCGTAACGCCTTGAATCAAGCATAAGATATTCGGAAAGCTCCCTTATTTCTTCATAGTTTTCCATAATGACCTCCGCTAATTAAAATCCGTTTCATCCTTAAAGGTGAAAATCAGCCGCCTTATAACGCATGCCGTTGTCTTGCTTGAAGCAGGCTCGTCTGCATAAACTGCAAGCGCACCTGCCTGAATAACGCTTTTGCAAACCTCGGATAAGGTCTTCTGCCTGCTCGAAGCGTTGAATTCATAAGGAAAAAAGCAATCGCAGAAAACCTTAACCGTTCCTGCCGGAGACTCCTCTCCAAGATGCTCTGCATATAAATTCATATCGAAAAGCCCAACGGCAATAACGGGATTTTCAAGAAAGGTCGGCTTTTTTACATAAGGATATGAAACTATTATTTTTTTATCTGCAAAAAACGGATTTGCATTAATTGCTTCAACCGTTTCCTTAATAAGATTTTTAAATACTATCATAACCGCCCTCTGTTTTTTGCCTTAATACTGCCCAATAAAGCTGCACCTTGTCGCCGATAGAAACCTTTTGCTTCTTTTTAAATATGTATTCCTTGCCGTCGCAGATAACATATCCCTTCTCGGAAAGTGCCTCAATATCTCTGTCAAACGGGCCAATATATGTGAAATAATCGGCACTAACGGAGCCGATTTCGGTTTGAGTGTCCTCAAAGTTAGATTTGTTTCTTTTCCACCTTTGCTCAATAACGGCAAAAAACGGTGTTGATCGCCATTCTCCGTCGGCAAGATAAACGGTGTTTCCGCAAGCCTTTAAAATGCTTTTTATCTCGTTTCTTTTATTAATAACAATGTCCGTAAAACCGCTCCCTTCGCTTTTGTATTTCTGCTCGCCCGTGCAGAAAAAACTGCACAGGCGATGCTTTTGCGCAGGTTAGATTCCCATAAATGCGAATGCGCCGTCATTTATTAGGCACGATGCCGCTTCATAGGCTTTTTTGTATATACCGTCAGCCGATGAGCTTGCAGCGCTTTGTGTTATTGAAACATCTCCTGCACTAAAAGAGGTTATCTGTGCAGAGCCGTCGGAGCATTCGGAAATAAAGGTGTTTATAAAAGCCGCAGTAAAAAATAAAATGCGCTCATCATTTTCGTATTCACTGCTTTTGAGCATTTCAAAAACGGTTTTTATTCCGAAATCTATAATGCCCGAAAAGGCTTCAAGCTCCTCCTCGCTCTTTTTTGAAATCTGAATAAGATATTCAGAAACCTTGCTTCTGTCGGTCAAGCCGATACCTCCTCTCGGGAATTATTCCGCTTCAAAATGAATTCCCTTAACGGAGCCGTTTGTTATTCTTGAAAAGCCGGCAATTGAGGTTATTGTTGCTCTTTCAAGCTGACGGTCAATAAGCTTGTCATATTCCGTAATAACATCACCTGCCTGGATTTTTTCAAGCGCAAAGCGTTTGTCAAGCCCGATAACAAAATCGGGAAGAGCCTCGCTCCTAACGATTTGAGCCCCGAGCGGGGTAATCATTTTGCCTGTGCCGTGGAAGGTTTGGCCTGCGTTTGAATCCTTAAATTCGCTCATATTCATCATCTGCATTATATAAGCAGACGGAGCAATAACAGTTGAAAGCTCATACGGTTGAAGACTGTTCCAAAGCTCAATGAAATGATTATATGTTAATGCTGTTTCACTTGTTGTTGTGAAATCCTCTTCGTCTTCAATAAGCGAAATAACTGCGTCGTTAAGCTGACTCTTTGCTATGTATGCGCCAATCTGCTTGAGCATAACGGTGAATAAGTCGAGCTTTTGGAATTTAATTGCTTCATAAGAGGCAACAAGCATTCTGCCTCTCTTTTGAAGCTTTGTGAGTCTTTCCTTTGTTTTAACGGTTGTCTGCGGAATGAATGCACCCTCTGCAACCTCGCTCAGCTCTTTCTCATCATTGCCGGGAATGCTTTCAACAGATCTGTAATCGAGCGAATCAATAACGGTTGTTGTTGCAACAATGCTTGAAAGAACATCGGATTCCTCGATGCCCTGCTTAACCGCTCTTGAAACATATTCGGGGAAAAGAGCAGCTGAATCTGTTGTGTTAAAGAATTTCATAACGCTGTCTGATTTTTCTCCCGAAACCTTAATTCCAAAGCGCTTTAACTGTCGCTGATAGGCGTCAAGACCTTCAAGCTCCGTTCCTATATAGTTTTCGGAGGGGTCAAGCTCTTCAAGAGAAGCAGTAAATCCCTTTGATGTTGCGTAAAGTCCTTTTTCAAGTTTAATGTTGTCAAATGCCATAGTGAATAATTCCTCCTTTTACATAATAAAGCCGATTTTTTTGTTTACCTTGTCGATTGAAACAATCAGGTAGGCTTTCTTGCCGCTTGCAGAGGGCTTAACTCCGCCGGAGCCGTCGGCCATAAGATAAGTTATGCCGTAGCTCGGAACAGAGTCTCCGTACGGAAGCTCTGCATAGCCGCTAACCTGAACTGTTGCAAGGCCGTTTCTGAGCGAGGTGCAAATTCCCGCAAACTCACTGTTTGCGTTGCAGTTTGTAACCTCTCCCTGGGTATTGATGAAAACAGGATAGTCCTTGCTTGCCTGAAATGCTTTGAATGTAAGAGTTTGCTCGTTAAAGCCCTTGTAACTTAATGACATTGTTTGTCCTCCTTAAATTCTGAATTGGCTGAAATCAGCCTTGTGTTTTGTGCTCGGAGCCTTTGCAAGCTGCGGAGCAGGTATGCTTTGCACTGCCGTTTTCTTTTCAAATGCCTCTTTAAAGGCAAGAAGCTCCTTTGCAGTCATAACGGCAGTAACACCCGAAAAGATTTCAATATCCATTTCGGGCAAAGCCTTTCTGCAAAGCGATAAAATTTCCTTTTCAAGAGATTTTTTATAATCCTCTCCAAGCCTTGCATTTTCTTTAAGACTGCCGATATAGTCAAAAAGCGTCTGCGCCTCCTGTGCGGAAAGAAGCGTTTCGCCCTCTTTAAGCTGCTTTTCAATGCTCTGTGCGTCGGTGCGGTGTGTGTTGCCAAAGGCTTTTTCAACGCCTGCATCACGCTGTGCCGGAACGGCAACAAATGAAAATTCGTATGCGTCGGTTGCATTGTTTAAGGTTATAAAGCACATTTTTTCATCATATTTTCTTCCTGCAATGTGGTTGCAGTATTCCTTTGCCTTGTCTGCACCGCAAACAGAGCAAATGCGCTCGTTAACCCTGCATGAAACGGAAACCTCTTTTTTTATTCCCGCATCAATCTCCTTAATAAGAGATTGATTTTCGTTTGTTCTAACCATATATGCCTTTGCTTTGAGCACATAATAATCCTCCCCGTCAGCCGTTTTTCTGCCGTCCTCTTTTTCAACTCTTGTTTCAAAAATTCTTGCCGCCTGGTCTGTGGATTTCATTGAGTGGTCGCGAATACCCGTTTTGCCGTTAAAAAGCCCCGCAAGCTCGTTAAGCGTGCCAACAGAGAATTTTTCATAATCTCTGTCTATATCGTTACTGCAAAGAACCGCTTCAAAAACATAAAGCTCATCCTTTGCGAATTCCTTTCGGGTGAATTGCCTGATTTTTTCATAATCAGAATCGGAAGGGGAGTAGCCCTTGCTGATAAATCCGTCTGTCAATCGGAAACCTCCTTTAATATACTGTCTGCCTGAGCGTTATAAAGACGCGCTCTTGCGTGCTCCGTTTCATCTTGAAGCAGAATTTCGTTCCAGGAAACCTTTATCGGTGAGTAAATGCCGTTTATCTGCGCGTATTTGTTTGCAATTTTTAAAAGAACGGGAGTTAATATTCTTCTGTATGCCCTCAGCTCTGTTGTAAACATATCAGCCTGCTGAACGCTCATTCGCTCCGTTGTGCTCCAAGACAAGCCAAGCATATAGGGCGGTATTCCCGTTTTTGCAACAATTTGTTCAAGGAGCTGGCGAACGGGTATTTCACTTGATAAAACATTATTGTCTGCCCCGATAACCTTAACGCTGACATCGCCCACGGCAACAAAATCCTTAACTGCGTCGGTGCAGCTCATAGCCTCCTGCCAAGCCCTGCCTATCTCCTGCGCTCTTTCCTTTGCAAGGCGTGCGTCGCTCATATCGCCGTTAGGCTTATATGTAACGGCATATCGCAGATTGCCTGCATGCTTCCAGTTTTCGCCGATGGTGTTGTAAACAGTCAGCAAAATATCGGAAATAAACGGCAAGCCGCTGAGCAGGCTTGTTCCGAGTATTTCTCCCGCCCTCGGATTAAGTGCGGAAAAAAGAATAAGCTCCTGATTTTCGATTTTCGTTCCCGAATTGTAAAATTCAATTCCAAGCCCGTTGGGCGCTCTTTTAACCTCAAGAGCCTCAAGCTCGCCGTTGTAAAGCGCATAAAGTCCTCTGTCGTCGGCAATCATTTCTCCAACTGCGCTTCCGTAGGTTAAAAGCTGTGATAAATAGCAGGAAACAAATGCACTTATGCCCGTTTGGTTTCCGCCAACATTGATTTCATCGAAAAAAGCGTTAATCTGCTCGTCGGTTTTCCTGCTTCCCGTTTCAAATTTGAAATCGTTAACAAGCCTAATGATTTTTAATACGGCGGAATCAATAACGGGAACGCTTTCTCGCAAGGAGGCGTATATTTTGCCGTTCATTCCGAGCGGAGCGTAAGAGCTTAAAAGGCAGAAAGGATGGCGGCTTTGCGCACTTGTTTGAACGGCGGCAACGCCCGCCTCCTCTTTTTTTGCCTTTTTGTTGCTGAATAAGCCCAAGTTTTCACTTCCTTTCCACTGCAAAGGTGTAGCCTGCGGCACTCTCCTCGGCATATAAAACGGTTGCCGTAAAATATCGCAGGTCATCCATTGCGTGATCGTTTTCTTTGCGCGGCGCATCTTTTTTTATACCGTTATCCCAGCGATAAACGGAAAATTCACGGATTATATCGGTGCAGCAGGGATAAAAGAATATCTCATCGTTTTTAAGCGCAGAGCAAACAAGGTTTATGCCCTTTAAAACATCGTTGTCTGCCTTTATAACTCTGTATTTTCCCTTGCGCTTAACCGTTTCGATAAAGCTTGCGGCAGAGGGGTCAATAATAAGCGCTTCGATTTTGCGCTCTCCCGCAAGTCTGCAAAGCTCCTCGTAATATTCCTCGTCGGTAAGCTGAACTCCCGTATCTCTGCTTGAATGGTAGTATTCATCAATTCGATACCAGCCGTCCTCCGCCCTTCCCCACAGTCCAAGCGAAAAGGGGTTAACGGTTCCGTAATCGCAGGATAAATAGTATAAGGAAAATGCGCCGTTGCTCTTTTTTATGTGCCGTTCCCCGTTAAACATAGGGTAAACAAGCCCGTCTGCCGCAACCCATCGCCCGTCTATGAAGCGTTCGTAAAACGCTCCCGAATAAAGCTGCCTGTATCTGCTTTTCACCTGATCGGAAAGAGATGGATTGTCGTCCATTGTGAAATGAAGATAAAGCATATTTTTTTGCTCTTTTTTAAGTATCCATTCTCTGTAAAACCAATGAAATGGGTGTTCGGGGTTGCAGTTAAACCAGAATTTTGAATTTTCAAGAGAGCACCTTGCAAGTGCCTGCTCAACGAAGGAACGGGGCATAAGCGCAACCTCGTCAAGAAGCACTCCTCCCAGGGTCATACCCTGAATCAAAGACGCAGAGGATTCATCTCTTCCGCCGAAAAGGTAAAAGCGGTTTGTGCATCCTCCTTTTTCAATCTCTAAATAAATCCGGCTTATTTTGTAATCGCATTTGAAGCCAAGGGAAGTCAGTTGCGGTATCAGCGGCGTTATAACATTTCGCCTCAGTGAAGCGATAGTTTTTCCGCAAACGGCAAAGGAGGTATCGCTGAAACAGTAAAACGCCCAGCTGATAAAGGAAATGCTCATACAAAGCGTTTTGCCCGAACGAACTGCTCCGTCGCAGATAATGCCGTTTTTATTGTGCGCAGGGCTTTGCGGACACCACCAGGTTAAAGCCGCAAGCTGCTTTTTTGAAAAAGGAACAAAGCTATTCATTTAAATCCTCTTCAAAAACAGATTTAACGCTTTTTGCGCTTTCCTCTAACGCCCTGTAAAAATTAAGAGGTTCTGCCGTTTGCTCCGAGTCAAGCGCACTCAGCTTTTCAAGTGCCTTTATCCTGTCAAAAAACTTAATCTCCATTCCTCCGCCCTTTGGGCGTTTAATTTCGCTTATGTTATAAAGATTAAGCTCAGGCAGTCTTTTTTCGATTTCCTCTTCGTCGGCAAAAAGAAGAAGCACCGCATCCTGTATTTCTCCGAAAGCAAGGCGCTTTAAGCCTTCGCGAACCTCGTCCTTTGCCGTTTTCTTTTTTCTTCCCAAATTTTTACCTCCGATTACATTTGATAGAAGCCTTTTCAAAAGTGAAAAAGCCTCTTCATCCTTAAAGCCGAAAAACGCACCTTAATAGCGTGAATTAACTATTTTTTTCAGAAAAAATCAAAAAAATTTTTTGTCATAGATAAAAAAGGGCATAAAAAAATCCCCGTGCGAAAATGCACGGGGAAGGCCGTAATATTAATGTATTAATATAATTTTCTCGGCGTGTATTTTGTGTGTAAAATATGGTGCGCCTTTTCGCTGTTGGGGCTGCCGAAGTACTCGTCATAAATTGTTTTTATAACGGGAGAATCGTGCGAGCGTCTCAAATCAAGCGAAGCGTCCTCATCATAAAGAGCCTTTGCACGAAGCTCTCTGATAGGCACGGAATTGCGTGTTGCATCTCGTTGAATAGGCTGTCCGCCGCCGTTAATGCAGCCGCCGGGGCATGCCATAATCTCAATAAAGTGATATGGCGAGGTGCCGTTTTCAACCTGCTCGCAAAGCTTTCTTGCATCTGCAAGTCCGCTTGCAGCGGCAACGTTAATTTCCATTCCTGCAACATTATATGTTGCTTCTCTTATGCCGTTTATTCCTCTAACCTCGCCGAAATCAACAAGGGAAAATTCGCCGTCAAGAATATTTGCCGCCGTTCTTAATGCAGCCTCCATAACGCCGCCCGTTGCGCCGAAAATGACGCCGGCGCCCGAAGCAACATCAAACGGAGAATCAAATTCCTCGTCGGGAAGCATATTAAAGTTAATTGCCGCACCGCTTATCATTTGTGCGAGCTCACGGGTTGTTAATGCAACATCAACATCATTAGCCATTTCCTCACGAGTGTGTTCAAATTTCTTTGCCGTGCAGGGAATAACGGAAACAACAAATAAATCCTCCGGGTTAATGTTGTTTTTCTCACAGTAGTATGTTTTAAGAAGTGCGCCGAACATCTGCTGAGGAGATTTGCAGGTTGAAAGATGAGCAAGCATATTCGGGAAATTATGCTCTGCAAACTTAACCCAACCGGGACAGCAGGAGGTAAACATTGGAAGCGGCTTGTGATATTTAATTCTCTCAACAAGCTCGTTTGCTTCCTCAAGAATAGTTAAATCGGCGGTAACATCCATATCGAATGCAGCGTCTGCGCCGAGCCTTCTTATTGCGGCAGGAAGCTTCTTTTCAACATTTGTTCCTATCGGCAGGTCGAATTCCTCTCCAAGTGTTGCACGAATTGCAGGAGCAGTGAAGAAAACAACCCTTTTGCTTGGGTCTGCAATTGCCTCCCAAACGGCAGGTATGGCGCTCTTTTCATAAAGCGCACCAACCGGGCAGGCAACAACGCATTGACCGCAGCCAACGCACGCTGTTTCCTGAAGCGGCATATCAAATGCACATCCGATTGTTTTGTTGTGGCCTCTGCTTCTCGGGCCTATAACGCCTATCGTTTGATTTTTGCACGCCGCCGTGCAACGCATACAGTGAATACATTTATTGTTATCTCTAACAAGATAAGATGATGAGAGATCAACCTCTTGAAGAACATCTGTGTCAGGGAAGCGGTCCTCGTCAACGCCGTAGTCCTTGCAAAGCTTTTGAAGCTCGCATCTGCTTGAACGAACACAGGAAAGGCATTTTTTGTGGTGCTCCGAAAGCAAAAGCTCAAGAGTTGTTTGCCTTGATTGGCGAACCTTAGGTGTGTTTGTCCAAACCTCAAGTCCCTCTTCAACAGGATAAACACAGGAGGCAACAAGGCTTCTTGCACCCTTAACCTCAACAACGCAAACTCGGCATGCGCCAATGCAGTTTATATCTTTAAGATAGCAGAGAGAGGGAATGTCTATTCCGGCAAGCCTTGCCGCTTCAATAATAGTTGTGCCTTCTTCCGCCTGAACGGGAACACCGTTAATTTTAAGTGTAACCATATTTCGCTTCCCTCCTTATCTCTTTTCAATTGCGTCAAAGTGGCAATTGCTCATACAAAGTCCGCATTTAATGCATTTTTCGGAATCAATTGTGTGGGCTTCTCTGACCTTGCCCGATATTGCACCAACGGGGCAGTTGCGTGCGCAAAGCGTACAGCCCTTGCACTTTGTTGGGTCAATTGTAAAGGAAAGAAGTGCGGTGCAAACATGAGCGGGGCATCTTTTTTCCTTGATGTGTTCAAGATATTCTTCTCCGAATGCGTTGAGCGTTGACAAAATGGGATTTGCCGCAGTTTGTCCGAGTGCACAAAGCGAGGAGTTCTTCATATGGTTTGAAAGCTCCTTGATTTTATCAAGGTCTTCAATGGTAGCCGTGCCTTCTGTTATTCTTGTTAAGTATTCAAGAAGCTTCTTCGTTCCGATACGGCAGGGAGTGCATTTTCCGCAGCTCTCGTCAACGGTAAATTCAAGATAGAATTTGGAAATATCAACCATACAGGTGTCTTCGTCAAGAATAATCATACCGCCGGAGCCCATCATAGAGCCGATTTCAATAAGGTTATCGTAATCAATCGGAACATCCATATAATCGGCGCTTATGCAGCCGCCCGATGGGCCGCCTGTTTGAGCCGCCTTGAATTTTTTGCCGTTTGGAACGCCTCCGCCGATTTCTTCAACAATTTCTCGGATTGTTGTTCCCATCGGCACCTCAACGAGGCCAACATTGTTTATCTTTCCGCCGAGAGCAAAAACCTTCGTTCCCTTTGATTTTTCGGTTCCTATTGATGAATACCATTCTGAGCCCTTTAAAATAATGGGCGCAATGTTTGCGTATGTTTCAACATTGTTTAAAATGGTGGGCTTATCGAAAAGGCCCTTAACGGCAGGGAACGGAGGACGGGGACGAGGCTCGCCTCTGTTACCCTCAATAGAGGTCATAAGTGCCGTTTCCTCTCCGCAAACAAATGCTCCTGCTCCGAGCCTTATTTCAATATCAAAATCAAAGTCTGTGCCTAAAATATTTTTACCGAGAAGTCCGTATTCCTTTGCCTGCTCAATTGCAACCTGAAGTCTGTGAACGGCAATCGGATATTCCGCACGAACATAAACATAGCCCTGATTAGAGCCGATGGTGTAGCCCGCAATAGCCATTGCTTCGATAACTGCGTGTGGGTCGCCTTCAAGCACGGAGCGGTCCATAAATGCACCGGGGTCGCCCTCGTCGGCGTTACAGCAAACATATTTAACATCGCTGTTCTGCGCCATGGCAAACGACCATTTTCTTCCCGTTGGGAAGCCTGCGCCGCCTCTTCCTCTAAGACCGGCAGCAAGCAATTCGTCTATAACATCCTGCGGCTTCATAGATGTAAGCACCTTTGCGAGTGCCTGGTAAGCGTCAACCGCAATTGCTTCTTCAATGTTTTCGGGGTCTATAACACCGCAGTTGCGCAATGTTATACGCATTTGCTTCTTATAGAACGGCGTTTCGGAAAGCGGAATTGTTGAGCCATCCGAATGAACCGTTTCCTCATAAAGATACTTGTTTATCGGCTTGCCGCCCTCTGCAAGATGGCCTGAAACGATTTCGGGAATTTCCTTCGGAGTAACACGGCTGTAAAACGAGCCCTCCGGATAAACAATCATAATCGGGCCGAGCGAGCATAAGCCGAAGCAGCCTGTGCGAACAACAAGAACATCTTTTATTCCCTGTGCTTCAAGCTCCTCATTAAGCTTTTCAAGCACCTTTTTTGAGCCCGAAGAGGTGCAGCCTGTTCCTCCGCAAACAAGCACCTGCTTTCTGTAAGGGGTTTTTTTGGCAAGCTTTTTGCCCTCAGAGGCGATAACTCTGCGAACCGCAATAAGCTTTTCGTGCTTCTTTTTTATTTCATTTAATTGTTCAAGCGTCATTTTTTCTGCTCCTCTCAGTCGTCGGTTTTTATGTAGCTTTCAAGAATGGCGTCAACCTTTTCTTCGGTAAGGTTACCGTAAACCTCATCATCAATCATCATAACCGGAGCAAGTCCGCATGCGCCTATGCAACGGCAGGAATCAATGCTGAAAAGCCTGTCGGGTGTGCATTCGCCGTTTTTAATTCCAAGGCGTTCTTCGATTTTTGCAAGAATTTTATCTGCACCCTTAACATAGCAAGCGGTTCCGAGACAAACCGAAATTCTGTGCTTTCCCTTTGGAGTCAGATTAAACTGGCTGTAAAAGGTTGCAACTCCGTAAACCTCGGAAATCGAAATGTCAAGCGCCTGTGCGATTCTTTGCTGAATCTCATAGGGAAGATATCCGTAAATTCCCTGTGCTTCCTGCAAAACAGGCATAAGCCTGCCGGGAACATTCTTGTACTTTTCGAAAACCGTTTGCAAGGCTTCTTTTTGCTCTCGGGTTTCGTCAAATAATAAATTGTCCATATTTTACCCCCAAAAAATGATAGTTAGACAGTTCATTTTAACATAATTATATTAATAAATCTATACTTTTATATAAAAAAATAAAAGATTAGTGAAGATTTTTGTGAAAAAGAGATAAAATATCAAAGCGCATAATGCTTTATGAGGGTATATTCAAGGAAAAATATTCTTTAAATATTTATGTTATATTGACAATGCTTTTTAATAATATTAAAATATAATAGTTAAATGTAATCATATTAAAGGAGTTGCTTTTATGGATATAAATTCTCTTTATGAAGAATGGCTTTCAAGGGCTTCGGCAGATCCCGATTTAAAGGCAGAGCTTGAAAGCATAAAAGGAAACGCAGAGGAAATATCGGATAGGTTTTACAGAAGCCTTGAATTCGGCACGGCAGGCTTAAGAGGCGTTATCGGAGCGGGCACAAACAGAATGAATGTTTACACCGTTTGCCGTGCAACGCAGGGGCTTGCAGATTTTCTTAATGCTCATTTTGAAAATCCAAGCTGTGCTATCGGCTATGATTCAAGAATAAAAAGCGATTATTTTTCAATAGAATCGGCAAAAACTCTTGCCGCAAACGGAGTTAAGGTTTATCTTTTCAGCGAGCTTCAGCCAACTCCGTGCCTTTCCTATGCAATCAGAAAATTTAAAACCTCAGGCGGAATCATTTTAACTGCTTCTCATAATCCCGGTAAGTATAACGGCTATAAATGCTATGATTCAAACGGCTATCAAATGACGGATGACGAGGCAGAGGAAACATACGGATATATTCAAAAGGTTGATTATTTCACGGGCATAAAATCAATGGATTTTGATGAAGCCGTTGAAAAGGGACTTATTGAATATATGGGCGAGGAGGTTATTGAGAGCTTTCTTGATGAGGTTGAAAAGCAGTGCATAAATAAAAAAGCCTGCGCCGAGGCGGATTTAAAGGTTATTTATACTCCGCTTAACGGAACGGGAAATAAGCCCGTAAGAAAAATTCTTAGCAGAATAGGAATTAAAAATGTTTTCGTTGTTCCTCAGCAGGAGCTTCCGGACGGTAATTTCCCAACCTGTCCGTTCCCGAATCCCGAAATCAAGCAGGCATTTGAATGTGCACTGGAAATGACAAAGGATGTTAAAGCCGATATTCTTCTTGCAACAGACCCCGATTGCGACAGAGTGGGAATTGCGGTTCCGGGCGCAAACGGCGAATATGTTCTTATGAGCGGAAACGAAGTGGGTGCAATGCTCCTTAATTATCTTCTTTCTCAAAAGAAAGCAAACGGCTCTCTTTCCGCAAATTCCGTTGCGGTTAAATCCTTTGTTTCAACAGATCTTGCAGAAGCAATTGCCAAAAAATATAATTGCACCTTTAAAAATCTTTTAACAGGCTTCAAATATATCGGCGAGCTTATCACAAATCTTGAAAAAGAGGGCAGAGCAGATGATTTTGTTATGGGCTTTGAGGAGTCCTACGGTTATCTTGCAGGCACCCATGCAAGAGATAAGGATGCAGTGGTGGGCTCAATGCTTATCTGCGAAATGGCGGCTTATTATAAAATGCAGGGCAAATCGCTCGTTGATGTTATGAATGATATTTATGACGAGTTCGGCTATTACTGCAACAGCGTTAAGAGCTATCAGTTTGAGGGCGAGGCAGGAATGGCAGTAATGGATAAAATTATGACCACTCTGCGTGAAAATCCGCCCAAGGAGCTTGCAGGAGAAAAGGTTGTTTATATAGGCGATTATAAAAAGAGCATCGCCTATAATCTTGAAGATGCAACAGAAAGCAAAATTGATTTGCCGAAATCAAATGTTCTTGCGTATAAAACCGATAAGGGCAACGGAATAATCGTTCGCCCAAGCGGAACAGAGCCGAAAATCAAGGCTTATATAACGGCAATCGGCGGCAGTAAAGCGGCTTCGCAGAAGCTTGCCGAAGGGCTGACTGCACAGGCTGATGCATTTATGGAGGTTTAAAAATGTATAACAGAGCGTGGGTAAAGGTAACTGCTATCGTGCTGGCCGTTTTAATGGCGGGAAGCGGGCTCGGAGTGGGCCTTTGGGCAATATTTCAATAAACAAAACAGCTCCGCAGAGGTTTAAGGCTTTCTGCGGAGCGTTATTTTTTATTCTTAAATTTGTGAATATTATTGCACACTTAAAAATTATTGAGTATAATGAATTAAGATTATTTTAGGCAGGTGAAATTATGTTTGCAAAGGCAAAAAGCCTCGGCGTTTTCGGAATGGAGGCTTTCAGCGTTGTTATTGAAGCGGATTTAAGCAAGGGATTGCCCCGATTTGATATTGTCGGCTTGCCCGATGCGGCAGTAAAGGAAAGCAGGGAAAGAGTGAGGGCAAGTATAAAAAACTGCTCTTATGATTATCCCGTTTCTCGCATAACGGTTAATATCGCTCCTGCCGATATAAAAAAAGAGGGCTCCGTTTATGATTTGCCCATTCTTATTGCCGTGTTAAAGGCTTCCTCGCAGATTGCGGGAGATATTGAAAATTATGCCTTTGTGGGTGAGCTTTCGCTGGACGGAGAAATAAGACGCTGTAACGGCATTTTGCCTATGCTTTTAAAGGCAAAGGAGGAGGGAATACCTGCCGCCTTTGTTCCGCTTGATAACAAAACAGAGGCAAGCGTTGTTAACGGCATTGATGTTTTCCCTGTTAAGCATATAAAAGAGGTTATAAGGCATTTGAGCGGCGAGGAGCTTGTTGAGCCCTGCTACACTCCTGCACAGCTTCTTGAAACAGAAAATGAAACGCTTGATTTTGCAGATGTTAAGGGGCAGGAGGATGCAAAGTATGCCCTTGAAATTGCGGCGGCAGGCGGGCACAATTGCATAATGGTCGGCCCTCCGGGAACAGGAAAGTCTATGCTTGCAAAAAGGCTTCCGTCAATTCTGCCCGAGATGAGCTTTGACGAGGAGCTTGAAACAACAAAGATTTATTCAATAGCAGGAGAGCTTCAGGATAATGTTCAGCTTATAACGAAGCGACCGTTTCGAAGTCCGCACCACACGGTTTCAGCAGCAGGCTTAACGGGCGGCGGAGCAAACCTGCGCCCCGGCGAAATCAGCCTTTCTCATAACGGCGTTATGTTTATGGATGAATTTCCTGAGTTTGACAGAAGAGCAAAGGAATCTCTCCGCCAGCCGCTTGAGGACGGAAAAATAACAATATCACGCAGTAACGGAACTGTTTCTTATCCGTCAAATCTTATGATTGTTGCGGCAATGAATCCCTGCCCGTGCGGTTATTACGGTCATCCGTCAAGGGAATGCACCTGCACGGATGCCGCTAAAAAGAGATACCGTGATAAAATCAGCGGACCGATATTAGACAGAATTGATATTCATATTGAGGTTGAGCCTGTTGAATATGACCGCCTTGCTTCAAGGGAAAAGGAGGAATCATCTGCGCAGATAAGGG
>ULXL01059424.1_pt1 | contig 17995 bp, 15 predicted proteins | sample 1961241 | NCBI WGS metagenome assembly ULXL01 (sample SAMEA4835837, study PRJEB28245) | human gut metagenome | biome: gut microbiome; material: fecal sample | place: Denmark | collected 2008
CAGCATAAAGCTTTTGGCGGAAAAATATCCGCAGATAACCCTTATCGGAAACGCAAAAACCTTTTCAATGCTTCCGCAGTTTTTTGACCTTGACGAAAGCATTGAGAAATTGACCGTTAAGGAGGGCGACACGGTTTCGCTCGGCTCTCATAACCTCGCATTTATTATGGCGCCTATGGTGCACTGGCCGGAGGTTATGGTTTGCTATGAATCAAGCGAAAAAATTCTTTTTGCGGCAGACGCATTCGGCAAATTCGGTGCGCTTGACACAGAAGAGGACTGGGCTTGCGAGGCAAGAAGATATTATTTCAATATCGTCGGCAAATACGGCGGACCTGTTCAAACGCTTCTTAAAAAGGCGTCTGCGCTTGATATTCAAACAATCTGCCCGCTTCACGGCCCTATTCTTAAAGAAAACCTTGATTATTATTTCAATCTTTATAATATTTGGAGCAGCTACGGCGTTGAGGCAGAGGGCGTGTTTATCGCTTACGCTTCAATGCACGGCAACACAAGAGACGCCGCTTTGAAGATGAAGGAAATTCTTGAAGCAAAGGGCTGTAAAAAGGTTGCAATTTCCGACCTTTCAAGAGAGGATATGGCAGAGGCGATTGAGGACGCATTCAAATACGGAAAGGTTATTTTTGCCGCACCGAGCTATGACGGCGGCGTTTTTCCGCCTATGGAGGAGCTTCTTCATCATCTTAAAAGCAAGGCTTGGCAAAACCGCACGGCAGGTATTATTGAAAACGGCTCTTGGGCTCCCTGTGCGGCACGGGCTATTGTCGCAGCCCTTGAGGGAATGAAAAACATTACCATTTGCGACGCAAGGGTTTCAATCAAATCCGTTATGAAGGATTCGGATATTTCGGCTATGGAGGCTCTTGCAGACGAAATTCTTGCTTAATTTAAAAAGCCGATTTCAGCATAAGCAATCAGTTAAACCGAGCCTTAAAAGGCTCGGTCAGCGTGTAGAAAAAGTCCAAATATAAATTTCTACACGCCGACAGACTTCGAGAAACGGAGCTGAATTTCGTTTTCTTGCGAGTGGGAGCTGTACAACGGTACCGCCCCCGAGCAAAAAACGAAAAGTGCACAAAAGCGGATTGGATTCGATGTCCAAGCCGCTTTTAAAATTTTAATTGATATAGTTATTATAATACGGACAGGGGCAAGCCCTGTCTCTGGGAAATGTTTGAATCGTATTATACTTTGGCACGGTTCAGACCGCTTTATCGACAGTCTGACCGAGCCTTAAAAGGCTCGGTTTGCCTTTGGAGGATAAAAATGGCTGAAAACAAACCAACAAGAAATTACGGCATTGATTTGCTGCGCATTATTTCAATGCTGATGATTGCAACGCTTCACACGCTTTACAGAGGCGGAGTTCTTGCGACGGTTGAGGCGGGCACCGCTCAATACTATGCCGCTTATTCCGTTTATCTGCTTTGCTATATTGCCGTTAACCTTTATGCACTTATCAGCGGATATGTTGGCGTTAACGGAAAAGCACGGTACTATAAGCTTGCTTCGCTTTGGATTCAGGTTGAATTATACTGCGTTCTTTTCACGGTTATTTTTGCCTTTATCCACCCCGAAATATATAAATTTGATTTCACGGTTAATCAGCTTTTTCCCGTTTCAACTAATCAATACTGGTATTTCACCGCATATTTTGTTATGTTTTTATTTACGCCGTATTTCAATAAAATCCTCAATTCGTTGAGCAAAGGGCAATTGATAACGCTTGGAATAATTCTTGTTTTCTTTTCAACGCTTTGGTCAACCGTTTGGCAGACGGATTTTATGTCGTTGGAAAGAGGATATTCTGCCGTTTGGCTTTCTGTGCTTTACCTATTGGGCGGCATTGCAAAAAAGCTTAATTTATCCGAAAAGGCAAAAAGCGGATGGCTTTTGCTTGGATATTTTATATGCATTGCCTTTGTTGCCTGCTTTAAGTTTTTAGGCGAAAAACACGGCGGAATAGCAATTACTCCGAATTATTTTATTTCATACAGTTCATTTCCCATGTTTGCAGGTGCGTTTTGCCTTTTCCTTTTCTTCACAAGGCTTAAAATCAACAGCAGCCCTGCACAAAAGCTTATCAAGGCTTTTGCTCCCGTTTCCTTTGGCGTTTATATTATTCACGCAAATGGCTTTATTTGGAAATATGTTATGGAAAATGCCTTTGTTCGTTTTGCAGATTTAAACCCCGTTTTGCTTGTTTTCTGCACGGCTTTATCTGCCTTGGCGATATATTTGATTTGCTCTGCAATTGATTGGCTTCGCATTTGCCTTTTCAGAGCAATAAAGGTTGATGAGCGGCTGAAATTGCTTGAAGACAAAATAAGATTAAAGCTTTCTGATAAAAAGAATTAATGTGTTTTTTTGGTTAACCTGTATAAATTTATTTACATATTGCTCATAATATACTTGCGTTTTGTGGAATTTTGTACAAATTTATTGACTTTAATGCGAATAATCGCTAATATATTGATTGTAAAGTATTTTTGCTTTACCGAAATCAGTCGATAAAAAGTGATTATTCAATAGAAAGGATTTATTATTATGGCAACAAAAAACACACAAACAGTAAAAAAGGCTGCAAAGGAAGCAACAAAGAAAGCTGCAGAGGCCGTTAAGGAAACTGCCGCAAAGGCTGAAAAAGAGGTTAAGGAAGCAACTGCAAGCGTTGAAAAAACCGCAAAAAAGAGCGCAGAAAAGGCAGTTAAGGAAGTTAAAAAGGCAACCGATAAGGCTGAAAAAGAGGTTAAGGATGCCGCAAAGGCAGTTAAGAAAACCGCCAAAAAGACAGCTCAGAAGCTTGTAACAAAAGAGGTTTATTTTGAATTTGCAGGCAAGCAAATTGCTTCCTCAGCGGTAACCGAGGCTGTTGAAAAGGCTTATGTTGAAGCCGGAAACAAGGCTTCCTCGATTAAATCAATTAAGCTTTATATTAAGGCAGAGGACAGCGCAGTTTATTATGTTATCAACGAAAGCGTAACAGGAAAAATTGAATTATAATTTTAAATTATAAGCGTAAACGCTCCGCAGGATAATCTTCCCTGCGGAGTTTTTTATATGCGCAACACCTAAAACGGTGTTGCCTGCGAAGTAAAAACGCTAAATGCTAAATGCCGCAGAAGACTCAACCTCTGCGGCATTTCCTTATTATGATTATGCGTAAATCATAAAAGGGCGATTGCTCGCCCTTTTAAATTATTTATTTTGCCTGTGCCTTGATTGCTTCGGTAAGAAGGGGAACGATTTTATTAAGATCGCCAACTATACCGTAATCCGCAACATCAAAGATAGGAGCCGTTTCGTCCTTATTTATCGCAATGATAATATCGGATTCCTCCATACCTGCCGTGTGCTGAATAGCACCGCTGATGCCGATTGCGAAATAAACATTCGGGCGAACTGTTTTACCTGTTTGACCAACCTGCAAATCCTTTGGAAGCCAGCCGTTATCAACAACTGCTCTTGAACAGGAAACCGTTCCGCCCAAAGCCTCTGCCAAATCCTCAAGAAGCTTGAAATTCTCTTTACTGCCAACGCCTCTGCCGCCTGAAACAAGGATTTTTGCCTCTTGAATATCTGCCGCAGTTGAAACCTCTTTAACAATATCCAGAATTTCTACATAGCAGTTATTCTCTTCAAGAACGGGATTAAATTCAACAACCTCTGCCTTTGCGTCTGCAATAGGAGCAATCTTCTGCATAACGCCGGGACGAACGGTTGCCATCTGCGGACGGTTATCCGGGCAGGCAATAGTTGCAATTGTGTTTCCGCCGAAGGCAGGACGGGTCATAAGCAGCTGATTATGCTTTTGCTCCTTATTAGGAAGCGGATTAAGCGGAAAATCTCCGATTTCAAGCTGTGTGCAGTCTGCGGTTAAGCCTGTGCCGACTCTTGCAGAAACACGGGGACCTAAATCTCTGCCGATAGCAGTTGCGCCAACGAGCATAATTTCCGGCTTATATTCATTGATAACTGCGGCAAGTGCCTGTGTGTAGGGCTCTGTTCTGTATGTTTCAAGAACAGGGCTGTCAACAACGATAACCTTATCTGCGCCGTACTGTGCAAGAGAATCTGCAAGACCTTTAACGCCCGAGCCGAGAAGAACTGCCGTTACATCTGTGTTTAAATCAGCGGCGAGGTCCTTTGCCTTGCCTAATAATTCATAAGCAATAGGGCTGATTTCATTATCAACCTGCTGAGCGTAAATGAAAACGCCCTTATACTGTTCAATATTCTTTGTAACCATTATTCAGCCCTCCTTATATAATGTGCTTTTCCAAAAGCTTTGAAGCAATATATTCAGCGGCTTCTGCGGGACTGTCGGGAGCAACCTTTTCGCCTGCGCCCTTTCTTACCTTATCGGAAGCCTTTGCAATCTTCGTCGGAGAGCCGTTAAGACCGATATTTGAATCATCAACATCTTTAAGGTCTGCTCTGCCCCAAACGGTGATTTCCTTCTTGTATGCGTCAAAAATTCCGCCGGGAGTCATATATCTCGGCTCATTAAGCTCTGAAAGAGCCGTTATTGCAACAGGCATCTTTGCCTTTAATATATGGAATCTGTCGTCAAACTGACGCTTAACAACAACATAATCGCCCTCAATCTTAATATCCTCTGCATAAGAGATAACAGGAATGCCGAGGTGCTCCGCAATCTGAGGACCAACCTGTGCAGTATCTCCGTCAATAGCCTGACGGCCTGTGATAATGATATCATAATCAAGGTTGCGAAGAGCGCCTGCGATAGTTGTTGAGGTTGCCCATGTGTCTGCACCGCCGAGAACTCTGTCTGTAACAAGAATTCCATTGTCTGCACCCATAGCCATTGCCTCGCGAAGAACCTCTTCAGCCTTGGGAAGTCCCATTGTTAAAGCAGTTACCTCTGCGCCGAATTCATCCTTCATACGAAGTGCCGCTTCAAGACCTGCCTTATCATCAGGATTCATAATGGAGAGCATTGCCGCTCTGTTTAAAGTGCCGTCAGGGTTAAACTGAACACCGCCCTTTGTGTCAGGCACCTGCTTAATACATACAACAATTTTCATCTGCTTCGCCCTCCTTACTTCAACAGGTTACCGCTGATAACCATACGCTGAACCTCTGAGGTTCCCTCATAAATCTCGGTTATCTTTGCATCACGCATCATTCTTTCAACCTCATATTCACGGATATAGCCGTAGCCGCCGAGAAGCTGAACTGCCTTTGTTGTTACATACATTGCGGTTTCAGCGGCAAAAAGCTTTGCCTGAGCCGCTTCAACGGAATAAGACTTTTGAGTTGCCTTTGCCTGAGCCGCTTTATAAACAATAAGCTTTGCGGCTTCAACACGGGTTGCCATATCTGCAAGCTGGAACTGTGTGTTTTGGAAGGCACCTATTGCTCTGCCGAACTGCTTTCTTTCCTTAACATATTCAATTGCTCTGTCAAGAGCGCCCTCTGCAATGCCGAGCGCCTGAGCGGCAATACCTATACGACCGCCGTCAAGAGTGTGCATGGCAATACCGAAGCCCTTGCCCTGCGGGCCTAAAATGTTTTCCTTGGGTATTCTGCAATCCTGGAAAATAAGCTCATAGGTTGATGAGCCGCGGATACCCATTTTCTTTTCCTTTGTGCCGAAAAGGAAGCCGGGAGCGGTTTTCGGAACGATGAATGCCGAAAACAGCTTTTTCTTTCTTCCTCTTTTATCTTCAACAACATCTGTTACTGCGATAACGATATAAATATCTGCTTCCTTACCGTTTGTGATGAAGCATTTTGAGCCGTTAAGAACCCACTCATCGCCGTCAAGCACTGCCTTTGTTTGTGCTCCCTGAGCGTCTGTTCCTGCGCCCGGCTCCGTGAGTGCAAACGCACCTAAAAGCTCGCCCGAAGCAAGCGGCTTAAGATATTTCTGCTTTTGCTCCTCTGTTCCATATGTAAGAATCGGATCACAGCAAAGCGAGGTGTGAGCGGAAACAATAACGCTTGTTGTTGCACACGCCTTTGCAAGCTCCTCAACGCACATAACATAGGTGAGCGGATCACAACCCTGTCCGCCGAACTCCTTCGGAATCGGTATTCCGAGAAAGCCGAGCTTTTGCATTTTAGTTACCGTTTCTCTCGGAAACTGCTCGGTTTCATCTGTTTCAACAGCAAGAGGCTTAACCTCGTTTTCAGCGAAATCAGCAAAAAGCTTTCTTGCCATCTCGTGCTCTTTACTTAAAGTAAATTCCATAATTTTTCCTCCGTGTAAGCTACTGCATTACAGTTTTACAGGCTCCCGCATATTTTGCGGAAGCCCGATTATTTTATTATTACTTGCGGTAATCGTAAAATCCGATTCCTGTTTTGCGTCCGAGCTTGCCTGCACGAACCATCTTTTTAAGAAGAGTTGCGGGACGGTATTTAGGATCGCCTGTTTCGGAATAGATAGTTTCCATAATAGCAAGCACGATATCAAGACCGATATAGTCGCCGAGCTCAAGCGGACCCATAGGATGATTTGCACCGAGCTTCATAGCAGTGTCAATATCCTCAACGCTTGCAATGCCCATTTCATAAACCGTGATGCCCTCATTAACAAGCGGAATGAGAATTCTGTTTACAACAAATCCGGGAGCTTCGTTTACTTCAACGGGAGTTTTGCCGATTTCCTCAGCGATTGCCTTTGTTTTTGCAACCATATCTGCGGGAGTGTTTGCGCCTGCGATAACCTCAACAAGCTTCATAACAGGTGCAGGATTGAAGAAATGCATACCGATAAGCGGTCTGTCAAGCTCTGCTCCGATTTCTGTTATTGAAAGAGAAGATGTGTTTGTTGCAAACATACAATCTGCCTTAACAATTTCCTGAAGCTCTTTAAAGGTCTGCTTTTTAACATCCATAACCTCAAGAGCTGCCTCAACGATTAAATCGCAGTCTGCGCAGATTTCCTTTGTGCCTGTTGTGATTTTAGCAAGGATAGCGTCTGCCTTTTCCTGCTCCATCTTTCCCTTTGCAATTCTTTTTTCAAAGCCCTTTGCAATTTTGTTTTTGCCGTTTGCGGCAAATTCCTCGTTAATGTCGCAAAGAGCAACCTCGTATCCGTCAACCTGTGCAAAAGCCTGAGCAATGCCGGAGCCCATTGTGCCTGCACCGATAATACCAACCTTCATTATGTTTACCTCCTGTAATATCTTATTTATTTTGGAAAGGCTCTTTAACCTTTTCTTTGTTTCTGTCAAGGAAGAAAGCCATACCGTATTTTTGATCCTCTGTTTCAAAGCAATCGCCGAAAAGCTTTTCTTCAATAACGAGCGCATTGTCTATATCTGTTTGAAGACCGTCGTTAATAGCCTTTTTGCAGTTTCTTACTGCGATAGGAGCGTTTGAAGCAATTATACCTGCCATCTTTTTAGCCGCAGGCATAAGCTCTTCAAGCGGATAAACGGCATTAACAAGACCTATGCGAAGCGCCTCTGCCGATTTTATGTTTCTTGCAGTATAGATAAGCTGCTTTGCCATACCAACGCCGACTGTTCTTGCAAGCCTTTGAGTTCCGCCAAAGCCGGGAGTTATTCCAAGGCCTACCTCAGGCTGACCGAAAACTGCATTTTCAGAGCAAATTCTGATATCGCAAGCCATTGAAAGCTCACATCCGCCGCCGAGTGCAAAGCCGTTTACTGCGGCAATAACGGGAATCGGAAGCGTTTCAATTTTTCTGAAAACATCATTTCCCTTTTTGCCGAACGCCTCGCCCTGCTCCTTTGTGAGAGTGCTCATTTCGCCGATGTCTGCGCCTGCAACAAAGCTTTTTTCGCCTGCGCCCGTGATGATGAGTGCACGGATTGTGTTTAAATCAACAGCGTCTATTGCTTCGTTGATTTCATCAAGAACCGCACTGTTTAAAGCATTAAGTGCCTTCGGGCGGTTGATGGTTAAAACCGCAACTGCGCCCTCTGCCTCATAATTGATAAATTCCATTGCCATACCTCAAACTTAATTATAATCAGTCTCTCTTAACAATTGTTGAGCAGCCCATACCGCCGCCGATGCAAAGAGTTGCAAGACCTGTTTTTGCATCTCTCTTTTCCATTTCGTGAAGAAGAGTAACAAGAATACGACAGCCCGAAGCGCCAACAGGATGACCGAGTGCGATTGCACCGCCGTTTACATTGAGCTTATTAAGGTCAAAATTAAGATCTCTGCCTACTGCAATAGACTGAGCGGCAAATGCCTCGTTTGCTTCAATAAGATCCATATCGTCAATAGTCATATCAAGCTTTTTGAGAAGCTTATTTGTTGAAGCAACAGGGCCAACACCCATAATTGAAGGATCAACACCGCCGAGTGCTCCGCCAACCCAAGTTGCCATTGGCTTAACACCGAGCTCCTCTGCCTTTTCTGCACTCATAACAACAATTGCAGCAGCACCGTCGTTAATTCCCGAGGAGTTACCTGCTGTTACGATACCGTCCTTCTTGAATGCAGGACGAAGTCTTGCAAGACTCTCGGCAGTTGTTCCGGGACGGGGGCCCTCATCAGTGTCAAAAACGATTGTTTGCTTCTTCTGCTTAACCTCAACAGGAACGATTTCGTCCTTGAACTTGCCGTCTGCAATTGCCTTTTCGCATTTCTGCTGGCTGTTTGCGGCAAACTCATCAAGCTCCTCGCGGGTAATTCCGTATTTCTCGCAAACATTTTCTGCGGTGATTCCCATGTGGTAATCATTAAATGCATCCCAAAGAGCGTCATTTACCATAGTATCAATAACAGGAGCATTGCCCATACGATAGCCGTAACGGCCCTGCTTTAAAGCATAAGGAGCCATGCTCATATTCTCCATACCGCCTGCAACAACGATATCAGCATCGCCTGCTTCGATCATCTGCGCAGCCATATTAACGCAGTTAAGACCTGAGCCGCAAACAACATTAACTGTTACAGCGGGAGTTTCAATCGGAAGACCTGCCTTTAAGGAAGCCTGACGGGCAACATTCTGACCGAGACCTGCCTGAATAACACAGCCCATATAAACATGATCAACCTTATCAGCCGGAACACCTGCTCTTTCAAGAGCGTTCTTGATAACGATTGAGCCAAGCTCTGCGGCGGGAGTTGTGCTGAGTGTTCCGCCCATTGTTCCGATTGCAGTACGGCAAGCGCCTGCTAAAACAATTTTTTTAGACATAATAATTACCTCACATTTTTTCTATTTGCACCGATACTGTTCGGCACATTTAATTTGATATTATAATAATATACAGCTTCGTGATTGTCAATAATTTAACAAATTTTCAGCAAAGATAATAAATTATTGATTTTTTTACAATGTTTTTAGTGCATTTTTTCACCAAAAAATCAGTAATATTTCCCATTGTTAAGCCGTTTTACGAGTTTGTGTAATAATTATCAATCTTTTAACGGTTTTTATCAACCACCGTTTTTAAGCAAAAAAAGAAGCCTTAATCAAGGCTTCTGAATTTCATTCATTGACTTCGTTTATAATTTTTTCAAGCCTGCTTCGATCCTTCGAAAAGCGGCGCTGACTAACCATAATAACAAGCCCGTCGCCGTCTTTAAGCAGAGTATCGCCCTTTGGAGTTATTGAGGCTTCGCCTCTTTCAACCGACACAACAAGGCAATGCTTTCCCCAATCAATTTCCGAAATTGTTTTTCCGCTTATTCTGCTTCCCGTTGGTATAACATAAGTTTGAAGCACCTTTTCGCCCGTGCCTGACGGAGCATTTGCGCCGTTTTCCGTAATAATTCCCTCTAAAAGAGTGGCATAAAACGGCGATGTGCCTATAAGGTTTGCCGTTGCATACGAGGCAAGGCTAACTGCGGCAAGAGGAAGAAGGCTATCCATATTTCCCGTTATTTCAAAAACGAGAACTATTCCCGTTATGGGAGTGCGTACTATTGAAGCAAAAAGCCCCGCCATGCCCATAACAACAAAATTCTGCCACAAATCAGGATTTAAATCAAAGGCGCCTATTGCGATTTCGCCGAATATTGCGCCGATATATGTTCCCAAAATTGAGAGCGGATAAAGTGTTCCTCCGGGTGCCCCCGAGCTGAAGCTGAAAACGCCGAAGAAAAACTTTGCAATCAGCAAAAGAAGCATTGCTTGAATACCGGGATGCTCATTAATCAGCAAGGCCGCCATAGTGTGTCCGCCGCAAAGCACCTGCGGAAGAAGCAGACCCACAACTCCGCTTAAAGCAAAAACAACGGCAAGCTTAATCCATGCAGGGATTATTTTGATTTTTTTGTATAATCTCTGCCCTGCAACCATAATTATATTGTATAAGCAGCCCGACACACCGAGAATAACGCCGAGCAGAATGAGAAGCCAATAACAGCGAAGCGGTATTCTTTCCGAAACATAATTAAAAACAGTGCTTTGACCGAAGAAAATTTTTGAAACGAAATCAGCCGTTACTGTTGCAACAATGCCCATACAAAGAACGGATTTATCAAATGTTTTATATATTTCTTCAAGCACAAACATAATTCCCGCAAGCGGTGCGTTAAACGCCGCCGCAAGGCCTGCACCTGCGCCGCAGCTCATCATACGAAGCTCTGTTGTTTTATCCGCCCCTGTTATTCTTGCAACGCCCTTTGCCGCCATTCCGCCGAACTGTATGCTCGGGCCCTCTCTGCCGAGCGAAAGGCCTGCAAAAACAGACGCCGTGCTGCCGATAAGCTTTGCAATTATAACACGAAGCCAATTGTGTGAAAGATAGCCTTTTATTTCGCCTGTTAGCTGCGGTATGCCTGACCCTCCGGCTAACGGCTCCCATTTAACAATCAGCGAAACGCCTGCGCCGATAAGCGCAAGAAGTGTGAGCCAAAGAGCCGTTTTGACAGGGCTTCCCTTTATATAATCTAAAACATTATATAAATACACCTCTGCCTTTGAAAGCATAAAGCGGTATAAAACGCATATAAGCCCTGCGGCAATGCCAACTTCAACACCTCTGACAATCAAATAAAGGCTTTCCGTTTTTTTCTGTTCGATTTTTCTGATTGTGCTTTTTTCTTTTTTTCTCATAATTTTTCCGAAAAAATTTTTTAAAAAATTTTTTGTGCTTCTTTTCCTGTTCGATTTTTTATGCTTGCAAAAAACACAAGCATTATAAATAGGTATTAATATATCTAATTACTAATTTTATCATATTATAATGGGATTGCAAGAGCAAATTATTTTCCATATATGGACATCGTTCGCAATATATTGACATTTTCCTCAATATGTGGTATAATTGCCTCAACATTAAGGGAATGAAAAGTTTCTAAAACAATTCAGCTTATGTCAATCGGGGCTTCGCCTTGGGCATAGTTTTAAAAAAACGAACTCACATCAAGGCACGCCTTTGGTGTGAGTTTTTTTACCCTTAATGCAGGAATTCCGAAAAATCAGCAAAGAGCAAAGGAGGAAATTGTATGAACTGGATTTGGGTTTGGGCAGCCGTTATTGCCGTTGCGCTTATCGTTGAAATCGCAAGCGTTCAGCTATTGTCAATCTGGTTTGCGCTCGGAGGCGTTGTTGCTCTTATTCTTTGCCTGTTCAGCGTGTCGCCTGCGGTTCAAATTACTGTTTTTATTGCAGTTTCCGTTATTTCCCTTTTGGTTTTCTGGCCGATTGCAAGAAAAATAAATAAAAAGGGATATGTTAAAACGAATGCAGACCGCTATATCGGAATGAAAGGCATTGTTACTCAAAGCATATCAAATCTTGATGCAACCGGTCAGGTTAAGGTTGATAATCAAATTTGGACTGCAAGAAGCAAAGGCTCGGACAATATACCCGTCGGCACGGTTGTTACGGTTGAAAAAATTGAAGGCGTTAAGCTTATAGTTGACGCCGCAGAACAAAATAATTAATTATAAAAAGGAGAAAAAATATGAAGGGCTTTATTATCATTTTGTTTATCTTGGTAGTAGTTATCATCTTTTTACTTTCAAACATCAAGGTTGTTCCGCAGTCAAAGGCGTATGTTATTGAAAGACTCGGAAAATATTTAACAACCTGGGACACGGGTATTCATGTTAAAATCCCGTTTATTGACAGAATTGCAAAAGCCGTTTCGCTCAAAGAGCAAATAGTTGACTTTGCTCCTCAGGCGGTTATCACAAAGGATAATGTTACTATGAAAATAGACACGGTTGTTTTCTTTGCAATCACAGACCCAAAGCTTTATTGCTACGGTGTTGAAGCTCCTCTTGCAGCTATTGAAAACCTGACTGCAACAACGCTTCGTAACATCATCGGCGAGCTTGAGCTTGACGCAACTCTTACTTCAAGAGATACTATCAACACAAAAATCAGAGCTATCCTTGACGAAGCAACAGATCCGTGGGGAATCAAGGTTAACCGTGTTGAGCTGAAAAACATTCTTCCTCCTAAGGAAATTCAGGATTCAATGGAGAAGCAGATGAAGGCAGAGCGTGAACGCCGCGAAGCCATTCTTCGTGCAGAGGGCGACAAGCAGAGCCGTATCCTTGAAGCACAGGGCTTTAAGGAATCAAAAATCCTTGAAGCAGAGGCAGAAAAGCAATCCGCCATCCTTCGTGCAGATGCAGTTCGCGAGCAGAAAATCCGAGAGGCAGAGGGCGAGGCACAGGCAATTCTGAAAATTAAGCAGGCTGAGGCAGACGGTATCAGAATGATTAACGAAGCAAATCCGTCTGACGCAGTTGTTAAAATTAAATCGCTTGAAGCATTTGCAAGTGCGGCAAACGGCAACGCAACAAAAATCATTATTCCGAGCGAAATTCAAGGCCTTGCAGGTCTTGCAGACGGAGTTGCCGAAACGGTTAAGGGTGCTAAATAAGCAAATGGTATTCATCAGCGTGCGAAGGCTCATCAGGCTTTCGCACGCTTTTCTTTTCCTTTTTTCGCTTTTTTTCAATTAATATGCGCAAGTATTTAATTAAATTTCAAAAAAATGTTGAAAAAGTTTTGCGAATAGGTTATTATAATATGGCAAGGGGGTACTTTTATATGAAAGTTAAATCAAAACTCGATACAGTAAATAAAATTTTAGCAGTAATTCTTGTTATAACATTTATTGCGCTTATTCTTGTTGTTTCTCTTTATAAAGGTGATTCGGAAAACACAGAAACAAGCGCAGGTGCAACCGATGATGTAGTTACAATTGATGAATTTGTTGCAGGTACATACGGCGGAGTTGAATTCTCATCTGTTGAAGATGTTGTTAATTATTATGTTGAAGCTTATGACTACACAAAAACCTTAACTGCAAGCTACACCGCAGAGGGCAATGCACACACATTATATAAGCTTCTCGGCGAAGAATCTTTAAATGTTGAAAATCTTCTTGTTGAGGGCAAATCAAACTCTATGATTGACAGCCTCGTTCCCGGAATCGTTGGCGGCTTGTTCAAGGGCGGCGTTAAAGCGCTTCCTCCTAACGGAAACATCGACCCAACTCTTGATGCGGTTACCGACAAGAAAATTGATGTAACAAAATCTCTTCTTACTCCTGATGATGTTCTTATGGCGAATGTTAAAGATAACGGCGATGGCACTATTGACATCACAATTCAGCCAAAAGAGGTTATCCTTTCAATGCCCGCACAAGATTCTCAGGGTAAATTCTTCAACACTCTCGGCGATATTTCATCTGTTGTAAATTCAATCAGCGCTCTCTCGTTCTCTCAGGGCACAATTGAAGAAAACTTTGTTGTTGCATACAGAGGCGGCTCAGGCGTTGTAACTATTGACACTGCAACAAAAGAAATCGTTAAGGGCGACTACACAATGCTTGTTCATATTGATGTTCAGCACGCAAATGTTGCAGTTCTTAAAGACAAGTCTGCTTCACTTGATATCGTTTATAAAAACACCTTCCCGGCATCAGATGAATATCTTGCAGAAAAAGGCTTCACAAGAGGCTGATTAGAATAAAAACATCCGCTGTCAAAAAATATTGGCGGCGGATTTTTATTTCTCTCAAAAGCAAACAAATAACACTTGACAAACGCAAACTAATATATTAAAATGTTTAGGCATCGGAAATGTGAACGGTAACGCTCTTCGGAGCTTTACATATAAAAACAATCCGCTTTTGCGGTTGATATATAACAATAATGCGGGCAACCGCTTAATATATATCAATAACGGCAGAAATGCCTTTATATATAAATTCAACGCAACCGATATCCAAAGTTGCTTTTAATAAAGAGGCAAAGCAGAGCAATGCGAATACTATGAGCAGTGCGACAATTTTGCAAGAGGGCGAGCAAAGCAGTCTTTATCCCCAACTTCGCCTTTATTTCAACTTAATATTTTTTATCGAGGTGTAACTCAGTTTGGCTAGAGTGCCTGCTTTGGGAGCAGGATGCCGCAGGTTCAAGTCCTGTCACCTCGACCATAAAAAGCAGATACCATTTCGGGTATCTGCTTTTTATTATTTATATAAAACAGGACTTGAACCTGAGAAGGTCTTAGCGTTAATAAAACAGTCCAGTGGACTGTTTTTAGCGAAGAGCGGTGAGGTGGGTACTGTTGCGTTAGCAACGGTCACCGAACCATTAGTATGCAAGGCAAAGCCGTAGCAGACGGCAAGACTGTCACCTCGACCAACGAGAGCAGGTTTCGTACCTGCTCTTTATCTTTTGTTTGTAATTTATTTAATATGTGCTATAATAGTATTTAACTAGTCAATGAAGAGAAATTTAAACTCTTCATTGACTAACAAAGGAGAGTATAAAATGAAAAAGTATAAAAGATGGGGTTCTTTATTTCTGTCATTGGTTTTGATTGCTTCGGTATTTTCCGGCTGCGGTGCAAACGGAAAAAGCATTATGACGGACACATACTCCGAATATGAAAACTTAGCCTCTGACTGCACGGTAACAAGCAGTGATGGGAAGCAGATTAGCGGCTTTAAGCTGAAAGGCAAGGCAGAGCAAAACCAATATGTAACGGTTGATTTAGGAAAAGAAACGGCATTTAACACCGTTGTCCTTAAAGAAAACGGAAAAAAGGTTACGCTTTTTCAAATCTACGGCAGTAACGATGCCGAAAAGGACTATGAATTCTTATATCAAGGCGACTGCATAGAGGGCGGACACACCTGCTTTTTAGGTGATGTTAATTTCAGATATCTGCGAATTTTCGTTAACCAGGCGTCAGGAAGCTTTAAGCTTTATGACATAGGGGTTTACAACATAAAAAGCGACACGGCATCGGATTTGCGAGTTACCTCTTATCTTATTGTAAATGAAATAAACGAGGAAACCGATTTTTCAATGCTTGACGGCATTACCGATATTATTTTGTTCGGCACGGCAAAGTATGATAAAAACGGAAATATATATTTTGTTGACTCAGACGGAAACGAAACAGACGAGAAATATTTTGCAGACAGAGTGAACATTCTGCGCAAGGCGATCGGAGACCGAGAAATCAATATTCTTTCCGACATTGCAATGCCATACGGCAACGACAATGCAGATATTATTTCAATGCTTAGCCCCGAAAATGTTGACAACACGGTTTCAAGCATTAAGGAATTTATATATAAATATGATTTTGACGGCTTTGATTTGGATTACGAATTTCCAAACAGTAAAAACGAATGGAAGCAGCTTAACACATTTTTACGAAAGTTAGACGCCGAAATGCCCGACAGACTTATATCTCTTGCCATTGCGCCTTGGGATTTACAGTTTGACGAAGATGTTATTAAAATCATCGACCGTGCAGAGGTTATGCTTTACGATATGTTTACCGCACACGGATATCATTCAATTTTCCCCGTTACCGTAAACGGAATTGATAAAATGCTTAAAGGCGGATTTGTGCCGAATCAGCTTGACCTGGGCGTTCCTTTTTATTCGCGACCGACAAACCGCCTTACATATTGGGGCAACTATAATCAATTTGAGGGCAAATTAGATAAATACACAAATTTGATTTATTTTAATGACTTTGACCATTCCGGAAATCCGATGACTGCTCCGCAATATATTAATTCGGTGCAAATGATTTCGGATAAAACCGCCTTTGCAATTGACAGGAGCTTGGGCGGAATTATGGTTTGGCATATGACCTGCGACTTGCCGTATTCAAACGAGCTTTCTCTTTTCAGAGCAATTAATGACACAAAAGCCGCAAAGCAGAGCTGACAGCTTAAACAGTAGCATAACAATTGACTGCGTTACCGAAATGTTTTTGCCCCTGCACTTTCTATTGATGAAAATCAGGCGAATGGCAAAAAAGAATGCTTGAATACCAAATGCTTACAAACGGTTACACGCTTGAATGTGCAAGGCAAAGAGGCATAATTGAAACGGGTTGGAAAATATTTACCTCAATGCAGATATAATTATTATATATCAAAACGGTGGTGGGAAAATGATTTATACAAATTGGATGTCATATATAAAGGATGATGTTAAGCTTACAAGGCTTGTTATCCCCGGAGCGCATAATGCAGGAAGCTACGGTATGAGCGCAATGGCAGAATGCCAAAGGGATAATCTTTTTGTTCAGTTTGAGCATGGTATTAGGCAGTACTGCCTGCGCTTAAACACAAACAGAAGGGGCGAAATAGTTTTAGCCCACGGAATAACAAAGGGAGATTTGTTTGAAAATGCTCTTAAAGACATAAAGAAGGCGTTGGATATGTATCCCGAGGAGTTTATTCTTTTGGATATCAGGGAATATTATCCGCAGAAATTCGGTCCGATAACGCTAACCTATAAGGCAGATAAAAATAAGGTTGACGCTTTGCTAGAAAAATATATTCAGCCGGAAAAATATGCGTTTTGCAGCTTTGAGCACATAAGCGAGGTAACCGTTGGAGATATAAGAAGAAGCTCAAAAAGATACATATTAATTAATGACAACGAGGATTATAAATTCAGCAAAAACTGCGAGCAGATTTTGCCGTGGGAAAAGGCAGTTAACGGTGCAAGGGCTGAAAAATTCGCAAGCGAAACACTGCGTTTTTTTGATGATTACAAAACAGACGGACTTTATTGGTTTCAAACCCAGCAAACTCCTAATCTCGGCACAGAAATCGGAGTAACAACTCCTGCAAGGCTTGATGATGATTTAGTGAAGCATTTTGACACAATCATAAACGGCATTGCTTCAACGCCCCGTTATCTTGAAAGGTCAAATATCATTGCCGGCGATTTTATGACACGCAATTATTCAAAGTCAAGGGCTATACTCAAGCTTAATTTGCTTAAAGGAAATGTTAAGCCTGAGCTTGAAAAGGAATACGAAGAGGGATTGGTATAAAAATGGAGATAACTGTTCTTGGGAAATACGGCCCTTACGGAAAAGCGGGAGGCGGCTGCACAAGCGGATACCTTGTTAAAAACGGCGAGGACTGCATTGTTCTTGATATGGGAAGCGGAACGCTTTCGAGGCTTTGCGCCGCTGTTGATATAAGAAGAATTAGGCACATCTTCATATCGCATCTTCACTTTGACCACACAAGCGACCTGCTTGTTTTGAAATATCTGCTTGAAGATCTATCGCAAAATGTTAATATTTACACACACCGTGAGAGCTCGCCATGGTATGATATTCTTTTCGATCATCCAAATTTTAATGTAATCAACATTGATGAAAGCACGGTTGTTAATATCGGCTCAATGGAGCTTCGCTTTTTACCGATGAAGCACACGGTTACGGATTATGCAATTATCATCAAGGGCGAAAAATCAGTTTGCTACACGGGCGACACCCTATTTAACGATAATATTTTGAAATGCTTTGAGGCAAGCAGTCTTGTTCTTGCAGATTGCAGTAAGCCAAAGGGCTTTCTCGGTCCTCATATGAATATTGATGACGCAGTTCGGCTCTCAAAGCAGTTTCCGAAAACGCAGATAATAGCAACTCATCAATCGCCGGATTACAATCCAAAGGACGATTTGGAAGGCACAGGAATTATCAGCGCCGAGGAAGGAAAAACATATACTGTTTAAGCAAGCGAGATAAATCCGAATAAGTTTTTTATGAACG
>ULXL01071873.1_pt1 | contig 17903 bp, 16 predicted proteins | sample 1961241 | NCBI WGS metagenome assembly ULXL01 (sample SAMEA4835837, study PRJEB28245) | human gut metagenome | biome: gut microbiome; material: fecal sample | place: Denmark | collected 2008
GCGGACTGAAAATGTCCCCTCAATGCATAGGCCACGGGAACAGCTTTTTTAGAACCATTTTTGAAAAACTTTTTTGATTTTTTGAAATTTCTTCGATATGGCGCGTTGCGAACAGCCCCATCTCTCTGCAAGTTCTTTCTGACTATGTTCCTCCAGCGTCAGAAATGTCAATATTTCCAGTTCTTCAATGCTCAGCGTTTTGATTGCCTGTAACAACCGCAAATCCTCCAGTGATCAACCCATGCATAACGATCTGGAAAGGCGCTTTCGTCAAAGGAAACCGAAAGTGTCTCGTTTTTCCGAAACAATGCAGACCGACGCGCATCGTCTGGGCTGTCAATTTCCAGTGGCGGCATTTGTGTCGCCCTGCGCTCATAAGCGCGGTTGCGGCAGAAACAATACCAGTCGTAGTCATAAATCTTCTGTATCGCCGCTTCACTCATACCGGCATCTGTGTATTCTTTCCGAAGGCGTAACCATTCACGGTCAAATTTTGCTTTTTCCTGTGCGCAGTTGAATCCCATTACGGATTCCTCCAATCTTTTGAAATTTTGAGAAAACCAAAAATTTCAAAAGCGGAGGGGCGCGAATGGGGTAACAAAAAACCGCCAGTGCGTTGCGGCTGCAATTTGCAGCGTATGCACACTGACGGACGCTAAAAATATTCACCAGTAGTTCCACTCGATGCCGTACAACTGCCGCTCGTTTGAAAGCGGCCTTTCGGCACGAGTGGAATCTACTGGTGTTCTGGGCTGCTGGTCACCATCGGAGGCGCAACCCGCGCCTCTTTTTAGGGGAAAATAGCATAAAACGCTCCATCCCGGCAGGAATGGAGCGTCTTAGTCGCACGGATTGCCCTCCAGCACTGCCGTTTTTTTATATGCGGCGCTGGAGGTATTTCCTTATTTCGACCTCTAATAGTGAACAAAATTCGACACCATTAGAGCATTTCTGAAACAGCGGGTATTCTGTACAATACTCGTGTCGGAGGTGAACTACTGGTGTCGATTTATAATACTCCATTAGAGGAGCGTTTCGGTGAAAAACTGGAAGAATTGCGCGAGGGGAAGAATATGACGCGCGAACAGCTTGCGGATCAGGTTGGGCTTACCGCGAGGCATATCGCCGCATTGGAACGAGGTGAGCGGCGGCCGACACTCAATACAATGGAAAAGCTGCTGCGGACGCTGGGCGCGCCGACCGAGTGGCTCATCTATCCGGAGTTTGAAGAGCAAAATGCCCGCTTACACGAGATATCCCATTTGGCTGCTACATTTTCAGATGAACAGCAGGAATTCCTGCTCGGCATTATGCGCCTGATGCGGAAACAGAAATATGAGGGTTAAAAATAGCGGTGTTCGCCGGAACACCGCTATTTCTTTGTGTCTAGGTATTGAATAATCGTTCGAGTGATACTCTCAGCGAACTCTCTATCTGAAGTATTCTCACCAGCGTTCACGCATTTTTCCGGATCCGTAAAGAGCGAATCGACCGATACCGAAAAAGTATTTGCTATCTTATAACAAATCGAAACGCTTGCTTTTGCAGCGCCTGTCTCAATTTGTGAGATATACTTCTGATTGCAGCCAATATATGCAGCAAGTTCGGACTGTGTCAACCCACGCTGTTTCCTCAGCCGATAGACATTTGCGCCCAGATATTGATACAGTTTTTGCTCGTTCAATTGCTACTCTTTCTCCGTATTTATTATAACATGGCATGGCTCAAAATGACACAAGCCAACTATCATATTTTTAGGTGCAGCTCTCATATCTACATTTGCTAATAACTCCGATGGGCGCTATGGGCAACCGCGAATTATCTTCGAACGTTCAGAAAATCCTTTGCTTCATACGGCGATTTGTCGTATCCCCCCGAACAAAGGTGTATGTTCCCGCTGCAACATTGTGCTGTTCACCACCAAGCCGAATCTCGGCACTGACCGGCGTAGTAAGAACATATGTCACTGTGGGGCCGTTCCATTTCCAGCATGAACACACTTTTCCGTGCGGCGTATTTACTACTACTTCAAATCGCTGCAGTCGCCGGTTTGGAATGGGTGAGAACAGCACGGTTTCATACCCCGGCTTCCCCGGCCGGATGCCGCCTGCCGCGGCGTACAGCCAGTCGGCGACCGCGCCGTAGGCGTGATGATTAAACGAGTTCATATCTGTGCTCCAGAACGAGCCGTCCGCCTTTCGGCTGTCCCAATGCTCCCAGACGGTCGTTGCGCCCATTTTGACAGAGAACAGCCATGATGGGGCTTTCGTCTGCAAAAGAAGGTCATAGGCCGTCTGTGCATAGCCGTTTTCACTCAGCGCGTGTAACAAATACGGCGTTCCGACAAAGCCGGTCGTCAGTCGATTCCCGTTGCTCCGAACCAGCTCTGCAAGCTGCGCGGCAACGCGGTCAGGAGCCGCCGCAAGACCAAAATGCAGCGCCAATGCACATTCGGTCTGCGTTCGGCAGTCCGGGAATGCGTTCTGGTGTGCGGCACGGATCGTTTCAAACAGCCGATGATATGCAGCGCCGTCCATATCCAGCGCGTCCATTGCCTGTGCCAGAAGCTGTGCGGAATGCGCATAGAATGCCGTTGCGATAAATTCCTTGCGGGAAGCGCCGGTATAATTGCCCTCTCCGGCGTCGAGCGCCAGCCAGTCGCCGTAATGGTGCCCGGTGCTCCAGATGCAGCTGTCCCCGGCAGCCCTGCATACATATTCGACCCACTTCTGCATCATGGGAAGATGTTCACGCAGGAGTTCCTTGTCACCATAAGCCTGATAGAGCTGCCACGGGCAGATCACCGCCGCGTCCGCCCACGCCGAGCCGCCGCAGAACAGCGCGGGATCTTTCGTAAACAGACCGACATTCGGGACGAAGTGGGAAACTGCACCGTCCTCGCGCTGCTCCGCTGCCATATCGCGCAGCCATTTTGCAAAGAAGCGCTTCCCATCAAACGTGCAGGTGATCGCACGGATGGAGACCTGCGCGTCGCCTGTCCATCCAAGCCGCTCGTCGCGCTGCGGGCAGTCAGTCGGTACGTCCAGCAGGTTGTCCTTTTCGCCCCAGACAATGTTCTGATACAGCTGGTTCAAAAGCGGATCGGACGTGCGAATCCAGCCGGTTCTTTGCAGATCGGAATAAACGCAGACCGCCGTGAAATTCTCTGCCTGCCAACCCTCCGGCGCTTCGTCCACACGCAGATAGCGGAAGCCGTAAAACGTGTGGTGTGCGCGGCCGGTCTGGATTCCGCCACGGCAGATATACTCGATTCTGGATTTTGCACTGCGGTAGTTTTCCGTATAGAAATTTCCGTCTGCGTCGAGCACCTCTGCGCAGGAGAGCAGAACGCGCTCACCCGCACGGGCCTGCACGGTAAATTCCGCGTAACCCGTGATCTCCTGTCCGAAATCGAGCACCATTTCGCCCTTCGGCGTATGCAGAACCGCGACCGGCTTGAGTCGTTCATGCTCTGTAACGATCTCGCCCTCCTGCGGGATCAGCATCTGCTTGCCGCAGCTATCCGTCCGGCAAAAGCGCCAGTTTTCCGGTGTGACGCGCGCATCATACGTTTCGCCGTCGTAAATATCGCTGAACCGGATCGGGCTTTCGGCCCATTGCCAGCTTTCGTCGGTCGCATATTCCCGCGGGCCGTCCGCGTCGGTCAGATGCAGTGCTGCCAGCAGACGCGGGCCGTCCGCAATCGCCTGATAAACACCGGCAGAAATCCGTCCGGCGAACCAGCCCTTTCCGAGCGTAACGGTCAGTTCATTTTCCTCGCGCAGCAGCGCCGTCAGATCATAGGTCTGTACCTGCAGGCGCGTCGGATAGCTTGTCCAGCCGGGAGCCAGAAAGAAATTTCCGATCCGCTGCCCGTTCAGAAACGCTTCGTAGACGCCGAATGCGGTGATTTCCAGCTTCGCTGCTGCACCGGGGCGCGCGGTAAAATGCTTTCGGAAAACAGGGCATATTTCGCCGGTATCCTCCGATGGATAGATCCAGCTTGCGTACTCTAAAATTTGACCCATATTTTTCACCAAAGCATCGTCATATAGACAATATTTGCTGTCGCGATCTGTCCCCAATGCGTGGCGACCGGCTCTGCGCAGCGCTTTCCGTGATCGAAGAAATCAAGCTGCGCTGCTTCCAGTTCTTCCAACCGGTCGAGCCGTCCGGCGCAGTAATCCTCCAACCGCGCACGGCAGGTCTTTACTCTCTGCATCAGACCGCCGAGCCGGATGTCCTGCACGTCAAAGCCGTGCGGCTTGTTTTCCTGCATCCACTGTGCCTGATAGGCATCATGAAAGCGTTCCAGACGCACAAGTGTCTCGTCAAGCTCCGTGAGCATGGCGCGAAGCGCTGTCTTATCTCCTGCGCGGTACGCCTCGTGGACGCGGGCGCCAAGTTCCGCCTTGATCTCCAGCGCCCGGCACAGCGCACCGAGCGTCTCAAATAGGTACCCCCACTCCGGCAGCGTCTGCAGCGTCTCCAGCCGTTCGGCGCACGTGCCGAACTGTGCGTCCTCACCGGACAAAACCGTCTGATCCATCATGCCCATGAACGGATCATTATACAGTAAGAATTTATCCAGATTCCGAACGTTGTCGTCAAGGCCGTTGCGCGTTCCGGGCAGATCCAGCTGCATGAAATCGTCGAAGGCTGCACCGAAGCGCTGCGCAAAATGCGCCTTGATCGTTTCGTCATCGGTTTCGCCCTTCGCAAGCTCCGAAGCATAGAACAGCGACGGCAGGAGCGTAAACGGGGAGCATTCCCCGCCGTCGTCGCCCCACATAGTCAGAAATACATCCTGCACGCCGTGTTCCCGGCAGCTTGCAAGCGCTGCTTTTGTGATCTTCATGCTGTAGCCGTTGTGCGGGGCATAGCCTGTCCACTTCCACAGGCCGCCTGCGAACCATGTGCCGGGCTTCAGCTTCTGATGTGCCTCGATCATGCCGTCATAGTGCGCTTCATCCGCCGAATAATAATCCCAGTAGATAAGTTCCACATTTGCCGGGATCTTTTCGCGCACAGATTCGTCGATCTGAGCGTTTTGGGCATAATACTGTCCGCCGGTCGCCAGCTTAAAGAACATATCCGACCAGATCAGGAAGCGGAAGCCATATGTTTCGCCGATTTCACATACGCGCTGCAAATGCGCAAGCAACGCCTGTGAGCGGTTGCAGTCGCCGTGCTGGTTGTAATACCGGCCGCGCGCGAACATCTCCGCCTCGTCCATACCGAGATGGATCGTCCGGCAGGAGAGCGACGCAGCAAGGCTCCGGAACATATGGTCAATGAGCGTATACACCCGCTCGTCGCCCGCCAGCAGAATATCATCCGTGTCAAAATGCGGCCAGTATTCCGGCCAGCGCTTGATGGCGTACAGATGCGCCAGCGTCTGGATGCAGGGCATGATCGTCATACCGCGCTCGTTGGCATATGCGTCCAGTTCACGCAGCTCGGCCTGCGTGTAGCGTCCGCGCATATAGCCGAAGTACGGCTCGTCCGGTACCTCATAGGTGTCTTCTGTGTATAAAAGCAGGGTGTTGTATCCGAGGCTTGCCGTGAGATCGACCCACTTTTTGAGCGTGTGCAGATTCGGCACAGCGTTTCTCGAACAGTCGAGCATGGTTCCAAACGTGCGGAACGGTGTGGAATTATCCATGGTGATGGCTCCTTTTCAGATATATCTATCATTTCAGCAGTTTTTTGCTGATTGTCTGCAAATTTGGGTGCTGCGCCCTGCAAACAGCAGGGCGCAGCTGGTTATATGGGGATTACTTAATGTAAGCCTTGCAGAACAGCATCAGAACCTGTGCGATCTGCGCGCGGCTTGCGGGCGCGCCTGGGGTCAGGGTATTGCCGGAAAGGAAGTTCATTCCGACTGCCCACTGCATGGCGGGCTTTGCGTATGCGCTGACAGCGCTGCCGTCCGTGAACGAATCGAGCGAAGCGGACTTCGAGACGTTATACCCCTTATTTTCCGCATAGCGATACAGAATGGTAATCAACTGTTCCAGACTGAGCGTGGCGTTCGGTGCAAATTTTCCGTTTCCGACGCCGTTGACAACACCGGTTTCCGCTGCCCAATACAAAACGGGCAGGATGAGGCAATGAGATGGCTCATCCTGCCCGTCCTTCAGTCAGTCAGACTAAAAATCCTGATGGGGTCGTTTATTTACTTGGTTGCCAGCCATGCGTCGATCTGGGACTGCATTTCGGCAATGATCTGCTCGACGCCGGCGTCCTTCAGAGCGGCGTTGAACGCTTCGAGCGTGCTGTCAACATCGACTGCGCCGCAGTTGAGAGCGGGCAGATATTCTTCGACTACAGCGGAGCACTGCGCGATCTGGGTTGCAACAGGCTCGGAGTCGAATGCGAAGCCGAGGATGCAGGAGGCCTGCGCGTTGGCGTTGATCTCGGCAGTTTCCGGCCAGGTGCCGACCTGAGAAGCGTCGGTGTAGTACTCGTTGAAGACGTTGCCGACGAGGAAGCTCAGCATGCCGGGATAGTCGCTGATGGGCTTGATGAGGCCGTCAGCCTTGTCGCCGACGAATTCATAGTCCGTGCCCTCAATGCCGTGGCAGATGAGGTTCAGGACTTCGGGATCGGAGTCAAGGAGGTTGATGAACGCAACAGCGCGCTCGACGTTCTTGGAGGTTGCGGAGACAGCGGTGATCGTCGCCTGCACAGCGCCGGTCGTCATGGCGCAGTCGCCGAAGGCAATGCCGGTGATGTCATAGCCGCGAAGCTGACCTTCGGTGATGTCGCCGCCGGGCTTGTGCGCCGGGTCGGTGTCGATCGCACGGATGTCATTCTCACCTACAGAGTCAGCACCGGTAACGGCGTCTGTCGGAAAGTAGCCCGCCAGATTCCACTCGCGCATCTTTTCACACAGAGCCTTGAATTCTTCAGACTCAAACTGGTTGAAGACAACGGGAGTTTCGGCAGCATAGTAAACAACACCCGGCGTCGTATTGGAAACGATCACATCATAGCCAAGATAGTTGACCATATTTTCATAAATAAGATGACCGTAATTATAAATCACAACGGCATCCGGCTCACTGGCTTTGATGGTCGCAGCATACTCGTCCAGATCGTCGAGCGTCTTGACAGTGCTGGGATCGAAGCCGTACTTGTTCAGAAGCTCGGTGTTGAAGCGGATACCGGTCTGACGGACATAGATCTGCTGAAGCGGAATGCCGTAGAGCTTGCCGTTTACACGGATTGCATCCCAGACAGCGCTGTTGAGATCAGCGACAACGTCAGGAGCGTACTTATCCAGAACGTCCTGCGTCAACTCGGCATAAGCGCCCTTCGCAACGGCGGGCAGATACGGGTTCCATGCGCCGGTGAAGCAGATATCAAATTCCTCGCCAGCCGTGAACTTCATGTTCATCTTCTCGGTGTATTCGCCGAGAGGGATCATCTCGAACTCGATCTTGGCGTTGATTTTTTCCTTTGTGATCTCGTTGAGTTTCTCATTGATGGCCTCAAAGCCGGGGAAGCTGTCCTGCAGCGCGGGGAATGCCCAGTGCAGCGTGACTTCTTCTGCGAAGGGATTGTCATCTGCCGGGGCGTCAGCCGGAGTTTCGTCCGCGGGAGCGGCGGGTTCCGCAGTTTCGGTGGGAGCGGTGGTTTCTTCCTGGGAGGGCGTCGCAGTCTTGGCGCAGGCGGTGAACATCGCCAGAACCATCAGAGCTGCCAGCAGCAGCGCGAGGAACTTTTTCATTTGTGTTTCTCCTTTTCATTTTTATTATGTCATACCGTTCTATCAATGATTTTATTCTTTGACAGATCCGATTGCCATACCCTTGACGAAATATTTTTGGAAGCGAGGGAACACCAGCAGCATCGGCGCGACTGTCAGCACGCACATTGCCATACGCATGGCCTCGCCTGGAAGCTTTGCGGCTTCTGCGCCGAGCAGCCCCGTAGACGCGTTATTCTTGAGAAAGTCGACCTTTTCCAGCATACGCTGCAAAAGCAGCTGAATCGTCACATAATTGCCGGTATCCATATACATCATGGCCTCATAGTAGGCGTTCCAATAGGCGACGAACAATGTCAGGCAGATTGTGGCCAACGCAGGCTTTGCAAGCGGGAACATCATGCGCCAGAAAATCTGGTACTCACTTGCACCGTCGATTTTGGCAGATTCGATCATGCTGTAGGGGAGTTTTTCGTAATAGGCACGCATGATGATCGTGTTCATCGCGGAAAACGCGCCCGGCAGAATCAGTACCCAGATGGAATTCTTCAGATTCAGCAGCTTGACATATGTGATGTACTGCGCCGCCATGCCGCCGCTGAAAAACATCGTAAACGTCACGAACAGTGACAGCACACCGCGCCAGCGGAAGGTCGTGCGCGAAATCGCATAGGCATACAGGCTCGTGACCAGACAGCCGATAGCCGTTCCGACGACGCTGACAAAAATCGTGGTGCCGTAAGCCTGCCAGAGCATCTTACTGTCACGGAACAGATAGGAATAGGCCGAGAAATCCAGATGCTTCGGGAGCACGCGGAAGCCATACAGCTTGATGTCCTCGGCACTGGAAAGCGACACGGACAGCACACAGAGAAACGGATACAGAATTGCAAGACAGAGCACGATGAAAATCAGATAGATGAACACTGTTCCAATACGGTTTTTCTTTTTCATTAAAACAGCGTCCCCTCTCCGTTGATTTTTTTCGTGATCTTATTTGCTACGACCAGAATGATAAAGCCGACAACCGACTGACACAGGCCGATGGCCGTGGACATGCCCACGTCGCCGGTCACGCGCAGTGCGCGGTAAACATACGTGTCGATCACGTCCGTCACACTGTAGAGCATACTGGAGTTCTTTGTCAGATAATAGAACATACCGAAGTCTGCGCTGAAAATCCGGCCAAGCGACAAAATAAAGAACATGGTCACGATTGGACGGATGAACGGATACGAGATCTTCCACATGACCTGCCAGCGCGTTGCGCCGTCGAGCTGCGCCGCTTCAAAATAGGATTTGTCGATCGACAGCAGATTTCCGTAATAAATAATAATGCCGTAGCCCATGTTCTTCCACAGATAGCAGACAAGCAGAATGTAGGGCCACCATTTTGGCGTTGTGTACCATGAAACCGTTTCTTTTCCGAAGAACGTCAGGATTCCGTTGACAATGCCGTTGACGTCGGCGAGGTTTGCGTAGAGCGCATACGACGCGGCAACCCATGAAACGATAAACGGCAGGAAGATCACCGTCTGGAACGCCTTGATCGCGTGGCGGCTGTTGATCTCATATAAAAGAAGCGCCAGCAGAACGGTGATGACCGTGTTGCACAGCAGGAACAGCAGGTTCAGTCCCAGCGTATTGCGGATCAGCCGTCCGAAGGTACCGGATGTGAAGAAAAACTCAAAATTCTTGAACCCGACCCATTCGCTTCCGAAGATGCCAAGATTGAATTTATAATTTTTGAATGCCAGCACCAGACCGAACATTGGCAGATACGCAAACAGCGCCAGAAGAATGATGCCCGGCACGCACATGGAAAACAGCTGTCGGTTATCCTTGCGCAAGCTCCGGTTATAAGAAGACCGTCTGCGGATTGTGCCTGGTTCCTGTTTTTTCGTTTCTGCTTTCATCAATACGAACCACCTCTGTCTTCTCGTTGTCGTTTTCGCTAAATTCAGTATAGTGGCGAGGTGCACATTTGTAATCTTTGAATTCTCACGATTGCTTTGAATTGCCCTGAAAGCGGACTTTGATTTTTGAGCGCGACTTTGAATTTTTATGATTATGTTGAAATGTGCGTTGGGATTGTGATATTTTTTAGGTATGCAAATAGTTTTCACCATCCGCTTTGTGGAAACTGCATAGTTGCAATGCTCTGCATGAAGAGGGGGGGAAGGACAACTCGTGCGGCTAATCAAGTCCAATATTCCGACCGATCGAAAGAACAGCTTTTTTATTAAGGTACTCAGCGGCATTCTAGTTTTCTGCCTGCTGCTGGTATCCTTCGTTTTTCTGCTCATTTATCAGAACGTCAAAAAACGGAGTCTGGAACAGTCCTATCTCGCAGAGCAGGATATTGTCTCGAACGTCAGCTATTCCGCCTCCATCATGCAGGACACCGCTTCGTCCATGCTCACGCAACTCAACGGCGATCCGAAACTTTTGCAGCTAATCTACTCCATGGATACAGAAAGCCTGTCGGTCATTCAATCCATGCAGCTGCTGCAAAACTATACGCGCGCGTCGTCATGGCTGGACTCTGTATACATTTATTGTGCAGAGGAAGACTGTATCTGTTATGCCTACGCCAATGGCAACACCTATCAGTTATCATTTGGTACACTGGATGACTTTTTCGACGCAGCGTTCGTTCGGAATCTTGCAGCTGTGTCCCGTGTGACGCAAAAGCCAGCAATGCGCCAACTTCGCTACCGCAGCACGTCCTCCGACAAAACCGTTTTCAGTTATGTTCTGCCGGTCAGAACCTCGCTCAATCGCTATAATGGCTTCTTTGTTGCGAATATCAGCGCCGAGCGGCTGATGCAGCTCGGCTACGGTATGGCAAACGGCACGGAGCGTCAGCTTCTGATCGTGGATGCAAACGGACAGACCTACACAAGCGGCATGACGCTGCTGGAACAGGAACAGACGGATGCCGTGATCGAAGCTGTGCTGGGTGGGGCCGCAGAAAGCGGCCAAATGGTCGTGCAGGAGGCGAATGCGATCTGCACATGGTCGCGCTCTGCCGATACAGACCTGTATTTTATCAGCTGCATCAGCGACTCGGCCATTTCATCACAGCTCCGTGCGCTGACGCGCTGGTTTTTGCTGTTCTATCTGGGCATCGTGGTATTCGCCGTATTGATCTCCGTCTATCTGACAATCCGTATCAACCGTGAATATGCTGCGCTTCAAACGCAGTATACGCTTTCGGAAAAGCGCTACGCCGAAAACTACAGCTATATCAAGCACGCCATTCTCCGCAGCTTTTTTACGCTCCGAAGCAGCGATTTTGTCATCGGGCGGCAATTTTCCGACAATGGCATCGAGTTGGAGCAATATTCCGGCTTTGCGCTGTTCCTGCTCCAGCTCCGGCAGCGGGAGCTTTCGGATGACAATCAGAATATGTCGTACCGCAGAACGCATTTTCTGTTGCAGGAGCAGCTGGACAAGACGCTGCCGCAGGGGACACGCTATGAATTGGTCGATATGCTGCAGGGCCGGTTCCTCCTTGTCTGTGAGCAGCCGGATACGGTAGACACGCAGACGCTTGCCCAAACGCTTTGCGCAGCGTTCTCTGAAGCCGCGCAGTTTTCCGTCTCTGGCGTCTGGTGCAATGGAATTTCTGCCGTCGATCAGCTTCCCGCAGCCTACCGCACACTGAACGAGCGGCTGGATCTGCTGTATTTCTATCCCGCCGGTCACTTTGTTTCTCGCACGGAACTGGATGCACGTCCGGCCTTTGGCAAGGCACAGGCAGAGCAGATCCGCAGTGAGGTAGTACAAGCTCTCTGCACCCAGCGCTTTGACGATGCCGCTGCAGCGCTTGCGGGCTTCTTTGACGCATGGTTCGAACCGACAGCAGATGTGCCGTATACGCTGGATCTGCTGATTGCAGGCGTTTCTGAATATATCGCAACGTTCAAGCGTGCCTATGCCGTGACGATGGAATATAACCCCTCGCGCTTCCGCACGGAGGTTCTGCGTGCGGAATCTTCCCGCGCAGTCAAGCGGCTGTTTCTGGATCTGGTGCAGGACGTCTCCTGTGCATTTGCCAGCATTGACAACCGCAGCAACTATATCGACGCGCTCATCGGCTATATCGAGCGCAATTATGCCGATCCGAAGCTGAATATTGATGCGCTGGCCGATCATGTCGGTCTGTCCGCGTCGCACATTCAGAATATTTTCAAGGCTGCCACCGGCAGCAGCATTTCGGCCTATCTGCGCCGTCTGCGTCTGAATAAGGCGACGGAGTTTTTGGCGCAGACCGACGTGCCGATCAGTGAAATTGCAGAACGAACCGGTTTCGGAAATTCCAACTATTTCTACACCGTATTTAAGCGCCACTACGCAGTTACGCCGAGTGAATATCGCGCAAACCGTCTGAACCGAGCGGACACAAAGGAGGCCTATAACAATGAAATCAACTGACCTGATTTCAGCCTTTTGTCGCCCTGTTCCATTCTGGAGCTGGAACGACAAATTAGAGCCGGACGAGCTGCGGCGGCAGATCGGTGCGATGCAGGACGCGGGCATGGGCGGATTCTTTATGCACGCGCGGGGCGGACTTGAAACCGAGTATCTGAGCGAGGACTGGTTTTGTGCGGTGGAGGCATCCGTTGACGAGGCGAAAAAGCGCGGGATGCAGGCGTGGTGCTACGATGAAAACGGCTGGCCGAGCGGCTTCGCCGGCGGCAAGCTGCTGGAAAATCCGGAAAACTGGGCGCACTATCTGCGCTTTGAGCGAAAAACGGACTTTGATGCAGCCGCGCTTGGCGTTTACACGCTGGAGAACGGTCATATTCGCCGCATCACCGGCGCGGCGAACGGCATTTCAGAGTATCTCTGCGTCTACGACTGCCAGAATTCCTCCACGGTCGATATCCTTGACCCGCGCATCACGGATGCGTTTCTTGCTCTGACGCACGAGAAGTATTTTGAACGCTTCGGTGCGGAATTCGGCAAGGGCATTGCGGGCTTCTTCACCGATGAGCCGCAGTATTTCCGTTATGAGACGGCCTACACGCCGATGCTGCTGACGGAGTACAAAAAAGCCTACGGCGCAGATATTCTCGATCTACTCGGCGCGCTGTTTGTGGACTGCGAAGAAGCACCCGGTTTCCGCTTCCGCTACTGGCGGCTGATGAATGTACTCTATACCGAAAACTTCATGGGCCGCGTTTACCGCTGGTGCCTGTCACACAACTGCCATCTGACCGGTCACACCGTCGAGGAAAGCGAACTTTACACGCAGATGTGGTGCTGTGCAGGCGTGATGCCGTTTTACGAGTATGAGAGCATTCCGGGCGTGGACTGGCTGGGGCGCAAAATCGGCACGGAGCTGGCCCCGCGGCAGGTTTCGTCCGCCGCGCAGCAGCTTGGCAAAAAGCAGGTGCTGACGGAGACGTTTGCCTGTGCGGGCTGGGACGTGACGCCGAAAGAACTCAAGCGCATCGCCGAATGGCAGTATGTGAACGGCGTAAACCTCATGTGCCAGCATCTGTACCCGTATTCCATCCGCGGCCAGCGCAAGCGGGATTATCCGGCGTTTTATTCGGAGCACAATCCGTGGACGGATGAATTAAAGACGTTCGACGACTATTTCACGGAACTGGGCTATCTGCTTGCCAACAGCCGCGAACAGGCGGATGTGCTGATTCTCCATCCGATACATTCGGCCTATCTGACGTTTGACCGTGCGAACGATGAAGCATCCGTGCGCAGCGTTGGCGAACCGTTCAATGCGCTCATTGAGCGCTTCGGCGCGGCGGGCATCGGGCATCATTACGGCGACGAGCGGCTGATGGAGAAGTACGGCAGCGTCAAGGACGGCAGGCTGACCATTGGACAGTGTACCTATTCCTTCGTTGTGATTCCCGACTGCGACACGCTGGACAGCAGTACCGCCGCGCTTTTGAAGGACTATCTCTCGCAGGGCGGGCGGCTGATGCTGGCGGGACGGAAGCCCACGCGCATCGACGGCGAGCTTGCCGATCTCAGCTTCTTGCAAGGTAACCTGACGTGGGACGAGCTTGTGCGGGAACGTGCACTTCTGCCGGAGGCAAACCGCGACGTGCGCTGCACGCTCCGCTTTGCGGAGAATGGAAATTTCCTGTTTGCAGTCAATCTGTCTGAGACGGACACAGCTGACATGTCTGTAAAACTTCCGTTTGCGGGCGTGGAGGCATACGATCTGCTGACACATAAAACGAAATCCGTTGCTTTTGAAAAGACGACAGACAGGATCGCAGCAAAGCTGCATCTCGCACCCGGTGAGTCTGTGCTTCTCATGCAGAACGATTCCGCGATACCGCAGGCGCAAAAAAGCCCCATTGCCGAAACAATGGAGCTGGGCGGGAAATGGACGCGGTCCGCGCCGGTGCAGAACAGTCTGACGCTGGATATGGCGGCGCTGAGCTATGACGGCAAGACATATACCGAGCTGCTGCCGGTTCCGTATATCTCCGAGCGCCTGCTGCGGGAGAAAACGAATCGGAAGATCTGGCTGCGTTATGCGTTTGCGGCAGATCACCTGCCGGATGATTTGACATTGGAGTTGGAAACGCTCCAACACACAAAACTATCTGTGAACGGCACGGAAATCAGCCTGACCGGTCAGGGGGTCCTTGATCGCTCGTTTGTGCGTGGAAACATTGCCGCGCTTGCCAGAAAGGGTGAAAACGAGATCGTTTTAGAGCTGGACTATTTCCAGTCGCAGCAGACCTATGACGTGTTCGACGGCTTCTATTACGGAAACGGCGAGGTTACAGAGACGCTCATGAACTGCGTCAGCTATGAAACGAATATTGAAGCAATGTACCTGTTCGGCAGCTTCGCCGTACGGCCGGATTCCGGCTGGCAGGCGGGTGAAAACGGCATTCGATTCGGCGAACGCTTCCGCCTCTGCGCGCCGGTTACAGAGCTTGACCCGCAGGATATTACGATGCAGGGCTTCCCGTTCTTCCATGGAGCCATGCGCCTGAAGCGCACGATCACCGTGCAGGACACGAACTGGCAGCTTCGCTGCGCGGGCCGCGTCCAATATGCGCGCGTATTTGTAAACGGCCAGAAGGCCGGAACACTGCTTTTCAGCGATACGCTTGACCTTTCGCCGTATCTGCGTCCGGGCGAAAATACGCTGGAACTGGAGCTGATGGCAAGCAACCGCAATCTTTTGGGCCCGCACCACAACGCAGCGGAGCCTGAGCCGCTTTTCGTCGATCCGACGCTGTTTTCGCTCTACGGAAGCTGGCACAACGGAAAAAGCGAGGGGTATCGGGAAAATTATGCGTTTGTGCGGTTCGGACTGGACGCATTGCGGATGGAATGTAATCTGCTTTGATTGCTTTATCAACGGGAGAATGAAAATGAAACGCTCTGAAATTAACAAAGCACTAAAAGAACTTGAAGCCATGTGCGCGAAATACAAGTGCTATCTGCCGCCGTTTTGCAATTTTACCCCGGAGGAGTGGCAGGAAAAGGGTCACGAGTACGATGAAGTCCGCGACTGTATGCTCGGCTGGGACATTACTGATTACGGCCTCGGTAACTTTGACAAATTCGGGTTCTCTCTTATCACCATCCGCAACGGCTGCCGCACGCAGCCGGAAAAATATCCGAAGGTCTACGCGGAGAAGCTGCTGTATCTGGATGAAGCGCCGTACCGACTGCTTTGCAACGAGTATCTGGCAGCTAAAGGCCAGCCTCTTTAAAATCAGATTTCTTCTTTCTGTATTGGTTCTCAGCTAGAGTTGGCCCTTCGAGCCGCGCCGTGGTGTCACGCCACTGGTGACAGCAAAACCGCGGACGTTCCCCTTGGCGGGGAGCGTCCGCGTTTGCTATTTGACCTCATTCATAATGTATAAATTTGACGTGCAGCTGCCGTTTTCACGGTGGCGGCGTTGTCGCTGGACATATCCGGCGCATTCTAAATCGTTCAGCGCCCTTTGCACCGTGCGCGGCGAGAGGTGCAGGTCGCGGGCTATGGTTTTCACGCCCGTCCAGCAGCTCCCGCCGCCTGCACGGTCACGGAGGTACATATAGACCGTCCGCGCCCGGTGCGGCAGGTCGGGATCGGCGTAAATTTCACCGAAGAAGCTCATTTGTCGCCATAGCTGCTCATATAGCCGTCCGGCTTTGATGCCGTGACCGGCTGCGGCTGGGAATACAGACTTTTCTTAATGTTCATCAGCAGTTCCTCCTTCCCCGCATAACATCGAGCAGCTTTTGGACATCCGTCTCTTCCCATACATCGGGTAATGGTGAAGGAGTTCTTTTTATATCTGGAAGCAGATATGAAAAATTTTCGGAAATCTTTCCATGTTCAAACAGCCATCGAAGATATATGGATACGCACTTTGAATGATGCCTTTTTGTGTTTTGGCAGAGTTCATTGTTGCCGAAAAGAAGATCAGAATAAAGTCCAATGGTTCCTTGATTAATCTCTGTAGTGTTGCGTATTCCATGTCTATTTACTGCCAGCAAAAAGAGGCGTAGGGCACTTCGAGTAGTGCTAAACCACGAATCGGAGTAATACTGCTGCGCACAAAACCTAAGATAATCACCGAAGAACGTTTCATACAGTCCGGGCACAGTTAAATAATGTCCGCGCATCCTTTTTTGCGGAACAGCACCGGTATTTAGATAGTCTTCCAAAGCATTCATGTGCCTTAAAGCATGGCGCATTCGCGAATCCAGTTTTTGGATTGCCGAGTGTACATCAACACCAAAATAGAGTTTTAGAAAAACTTCTGCGGCTGTACGCGAATAAACATCCGAACTCGAAAATGCCATGAATTTGTGCCATGTCGCCTTGTAAACACCCAGTGTGCTTTTTTTGCACCCTTTCTGCAAGAGATATTGTTCGGTTTCTTTTGCCAATTCCGTAATACGGACGGGTTTCGTCTCAAACATCATATGACCTCCATTTTATGATTCAGCTTGCGCTGTATCAATATTATGGAGAGTTATTTTTTATCCGTAAACAGAAAAACATTGTAAATCAAGCGCTTATAAGGAGATATCAAATTTGCTACACATTACAAAAAACTACGCATTACAGATCTTATGCGGTGAACCACATAAGATCTGCTGCGAGTCTGGAAAGCTGGATGGTCTGCCGCTCAACCGCGCACTGCGAGATGCAGATGGTGATATTTATGACATTGTCGCGGGAAGTTTCTTTATCGTCGGACTCGGCCAAAGTGATTTCACAGACCTGCCGCACGAGCTTGCCGAGCGGTTTGCCGAGCAATTTCGGTAGCCTGAAATATTTATGCACGTGGATGACAAAATCGTAGCAGCGCCGATGCCGGACGAGCAGGTGCAAGGCGAAATGTCATACTGACAGCACGATTGAAAACTGCCCAACAGCATGGTAAGATAGGGACAGAGGTGAGTGTATGGAAAACCGTCAATTTGAAGCGATGCTTTCCGTCGCGCAGGAGCGGTTGGCGCAGCACATACCGGAAGATATTGCGGAAAAGGCTGGCGCGCAGTATGCAGACGGTTCGTTTTCATTGAAAACACTTGGGCAGACCGTGACTGTCCGGCTGTCGGACTGCACGATTCAGCCGCCGCTTTCCAAGTGGCACACGCTGACACTGCTGCACTATCTGGATCTGGCAGACGGTGCTCCGCTGACCGGTCGGACGATCACATTTTCTCAATACAAGGACGGTCTGGTGCGCGGCGGCGGTCTTGACCGTAACGCGGAGCTGATCGTCCGGCGCGACCTCGGCATCCTGCCGCCGGAGGAACTGGAGCGGCGATGCAGATCACTCGGCGCGGAGCTCCTGCCGTCCAACGCGGATTTCTGCGCGCGGTTCGATTTCGCGCCGTGCTATCCTATATGGCTGAAGGTCTGGTTCGCCGACGAGGAATTTCCGGCGTCCGGGCGGCTGCTGCTGGATGAGAGCGCGCCACATTACCTGACGATTGAGGACGCGGTCACAGTCGGCTCGCTCATTCTCGACCAGCTCACCGGCGCACAGCATTGGGTCGTATAAAACAAATACGCACAGCAGGCACATGGTAAAAACCGTGTGCCTGCTTTTTGTAGAATGGAGAAGTTTACGAAACAGGCAACAATTCAAATCACATTTGAAGAAGAAAAGCTCCGCGCTCTCCGGCGCTACATCGCCAAGCGCGATTCGACGCTGGAAGCGGAGCTGCAAAAGGC
>ULXL01001085.1_pt1 | contig 17799 bp, 12 predicted proteins | sample 1961241 | NCBI WGS metagenome assembly ULXL01 (sample SAMEA4835837, study PRJEB28245) | human gut metagenome | biome: gut microbiome; material: fecal sample | place: Denmark | collected 2008
ATTTGGTAAATGTCATCTTTTAAAGTTTTATTTATTATAGGGAAATAGATTTTTTATAATCTATTTTTGGAAAGTGTTTTTTATTTGTTTCAATTAAAAAGAAAGTATGATATGATAGTAATAGATTTTTTCAAATGGAAAGGAATGATGGTTATGCTTACAGATTTAGAAATTGCTCAGCAGGCAGAGATTTTACCAATAGAGCTTATTGCTAAAAAGTTAGGTCTAAAAGAACAAGATATTGAATTATATGGAAAGTATAAATGTAAGGTTCATTTGGATGCTTTAAATAGAGGTAATCAAAAGGGTAGGGTTATATTAGTAACAGCAATTAATCCTACTCCAGCAGGAGAGGGGAAATCTACGACAACCATCGGTTTAGCAGATGCCTTGACTAGCTTAGGTAAAAAAACTATAGTTGCGTTAAGGGAACCTAGCTTTGGACCTGTCATGGGTGTAAAGGGTGGTGCTGCTGGTGGTGGCTATGCTCAAGTCATTCCTATGGAGGATATAAATTTACATTTTACTGGGGATTTGCATGCGATTACTACAGCCAATAATGCAATTGCTGCTATGTTAGATAATCATTTGCAACAAGGAAATTCTCTTGGAATAGATCCAACTCGAATTGTATGGCACCGTTGCTTAGATATGAATGACCGAGCTTTGCGTAACGTTATTGTCGGTTTAGGTGGAAGTGTTAATGGTGTTCCTAGAGAGGATCATTTCGATATTACAGTCGCTTCAGAAATTATGGCTGTCCTATGTCTTGCAACCTCTTTAGAGGATTTTAAAAGAAGAATAAGCAAAATTGTAGTGGCATATACTTATGATAAAAGACCGGTGACTGTAGAGGATATTCAAGCAACAGGTGCTGTTACCTTAATAATGAAAGATGCTTTAATGCCTAATTTGGTGCAAACCTTAGAACATACACCTGCGTTTGTTCATGGAGGTCCATTTGCTAATATTGCCCATGGCTGTAATTCCGTTCTTGCTACAAGGGCTGCAATGAGTCTGGGGGATTATGTTGTTACAGAGGCTGGCTTTGGGGCAGATTTGGGAGCAGAAAAGTTTTTCGATATCAAGTGTCGCCAGGCAGAGATTCAACCTTCCTGTGTTGTGATTGTTGCTACAATTCGTGCATTAAAAATGCACGGAGGTGTATTGAAAGAGAATTTAAAGGAAGAAAATATAGATGCTTTGTTAAAAGGGATTGAAAACCTAGAAAAGCATATTGAGAATATTAAAAAATATCATGTGGGTTATGTAATTGCAATCAATCGTTTTGCAACTGATAGTATTGAGGAAATCAAGGCTTTAGAACAATGGGCCACCACCAATCAGCACCCTATTTCTTTGTCCGACGTATTTACATTGGGAGGAAAAGGTGGTACTGATTTGGCGTTGAAGGTTTTATCTGTATTGGATGAGGATAAAAAACAATTTACTCCTTTGTATGATTTAAATCTAACGATTAAACAAAAGATTACAAAAATCTGTAAGGAGATTTATGGGGCATCTGCAGTAGAATTTTCTCAAACTGCGAAAAATCAAATGGCAATCTTTAAACGGAATGGCTGGGATAATTTGCCTGTTTGTATAGCCAAAACCCAATATTCCTTTTCGGATAATCCGAAGCTTTTAGGTAGACCTAAGGATTTTTCAGTTACAATTCGAGAACTGAAGCCTTCCATAGGTGCGGGTTTTATTGTGGCATTAAGTGGAGATATAACGACAATGCCTGGGTTACCAAAGGAGCCAGCAGCCAACCATATGGATGTTGTAGATGGTAAAACGATAGGTTTATTTTAGGAAGGAGACTATGAATGGAGCATATTATTGGTAAAAGACAGGTGGTCCTCAATTTTTCAGAATTGTTTTGTAAAAATGAAGTTGAAGTTTTAAATTCCGCTTGCTTTAAAGAGGTATGGGAAAGATTTTTAGACCATATATTTAAGGTGGAAAAACAGGACGTTTTGAAAATAATTAATATTCTTTCTAATCCAAAAAGAGACTTTATTATTTTATTTAAGCTATTATTTGAATTCGAAATCAAAGAAATTAAGCAGATCAGCCGTCACTTTGCATTAATTTTAGATCATAGAGATATTCTTTATGAGCTATTGGAGAACTTTTATGATTATTGGCGTCGCTTAGAGCGTTATGGTGTAATCTATGCTAAAAGTAAGATTGGAGGAATTGAGGCAGCCTCCTTTACTTCTGTAATGAATCAGTTTACGAATGTGGTACTTAGCACGTATCGAACAATTTCTCAAAAGGTATTAGGAGAATCCTTTGCCATTTATCGGTCATTGCCTGCGGGTATCAATGCTGGACTTTTAATTTCTAAGCATAATTGGATGAAAAGCTATCCTCAATATGCTTTTTTAGGTAAGTCTAACGCAATGGAGCAGGTATTAATTCGTCCTCCTTTTATTTCCTATTCTAATAAAAACAAGAGAACAGGAACATATCCAGAGGTTGATTATAACCCATTAGATAAGATTAGAGATAATTTTAAAGCAGAGGAATATTATTGTTATCAAGCTAAAATAGGTTCCTCTTTGGCGTATGTATATTTTCATAGAGATTATTTTGCTCACGGAATTACGCTATGTAATTTATTTGAATTTGTACCTCTATATAAATGTCATGGAATGAAGCCAGATTTACTTTATGTCTTTGGTGCTGATATTGAAGGAGAATCTGTTTTTTATCACGATTTGGAGACAGATATCTATATTGGTGTTGCCCCTCACAATGATTCCGTTGACTATTTTGGATATATGAAGAAGATGCTGCTGACTTTACATAATGTGAAGATGATAGATAACGGATATTTACCACTGCACGGAGCATGTGTGAGCATCACGATGAAGACAGGTGCTGTGAAAAATGTCGTTATTATTGGGGATAGTGGTGCAGGAAAAAGCGAATCCTTAGAAGCATTGAGCGAGTATGCAGGGGATAACATCTCTTCTCAGCTTACCGTATTTGATGATATGGGAACTTTAAAGCTGAAGGATGGCGAGGTTTATGCTTATGGAACTGAAATCGGTGCGTTTGTAAGATTAGATGATATGGCCTCTGGATATGCCTATAGAGAGATGGATCGGGCAATTTTTATGAATCCTGATAAAATAAATTCGAGACTTGTTGTCCCTGTAGCCACCTACTCTCAGATTATGAAGGGGTACAAGGTGGACATGGTTCTTTATGCAAATAATTATGAGGATGCCACAAATCAGCTTTTGATATATACGGATAAGAATTTAGCCATTAAAACCTTCATTCGCGGTGCTAGATGTGCTAAGGGAACCACTCAGGAAATTGGACTTGTGGAATCCTTTTTTGCCAATCCTTTCGGACCAGTTCAACGACAGGATCAAACTAGGAAGCTAATTGATTTATATTTTAGTCAGTTATTTGAAACGAATGTACAGGTTGGAGAGCTTTATACAAAGCTAGCTATACTGGGGCAGGAACATGACGGCCCTGCTGGAGCTGCAAAAAAACTATTTGAAATATTAGGAGAAGTCAATGAATAAAATCGGAATTATTATGGGCTCCGTTTCGGATTATGAGGTTATGCAGGAGGCTTGTAAGACATTAGAAGAGTTTGGAGTAGCTTATGAAAAAAAGGTGGTAAGTGCTCATCGTACCCCAGATTTACTGGTGGATTATGCCCATGAAGCAAAGGAAAATGGAGTAAAGGTAATTATTGCTGGTGCTGGTGGAGCTGCTCATTTACCAGGAATGGTTGCAGCGATGACGACCTTGCCGGTGATTGGAGTACCTATTAAATCTAGAACCTTAAATGGTTTAGATTCTTTGCTGTCTATTGTTCAAATGCCAGCTGGAGTACCAGTTCTTACGGTTGCCATCAATGGGGCAAAAAATGCAGCCTTGGCAGCAATTAGTATTTTAGCTTTGACCGATAAGGAATTAGATCATAAGCTGGAACAATTTAGAGAAAATCAAACAGCTCAGGTGTTAGAAGCTAAATTATAAAATTTAAAAAATTTAATTTTTGATAACGTTTTTATTCTTTACAACCTAATATAAGTTTGATAGAATAGAAATGTATTTCTTGTATAATAGCTTTAATATGGTAAGCAAGTCTCTACCCTAAAACCGACTAAATTTTAGGACTACAAGAATAAAAGTTTATAAAGCTAACGAGACTTACTTGGATCGGAGAATACATGATATTTTTTTACTGGATTCAAGAACATTTGATAAGTGTGGAATCAGTATGCCAGCATATTGGTTTTTTAGAGCGGAAAATGAACAGCACAGATGTTTGTGCTGTTTTTTGTTTTGGAGAAGAACGATGAAAACGGTAGGAATCTTAGGTGGCGGGCAATTAGGAATGATGCTAGCAGAAGAAATTCACAAGCTAAATGCTAAAGCAGTATGTCTTGACCCTGATGCCAAATGTCCAGCGAGTTATACTTGTGATGCTGTGATTGTTTCGGCTTATGATGATTTATCTGGCCTTCAACAGCTGGGAAGAAGTTCTGATGTCATCACCTATGAGTTTGAAAATATTCCTTCAGAACAGCTGCAATATTTAAAGGAAAATTTTAATTTAAAACAGGGAATATCGCCCCTTTATGATTCTCAAAATAGAATTCGAGAAAAAGAATTAGCAAAAAAATATGGGTTAAATCCCCCAGAATTTTACCCTGTTTCCTCTTTAGATGAATTGAAAAAGGGGATAGATAAGCTAGAATACCCATGCATATATAAAACAGCAACCTTAGGATATGATGGCCATGGGCAGGTAATCTTATATGAGAAAAGTGATATTCAAAGGGTAGTTCCTTATTTGAAACAAGATGGAATATTAGAACAATTTATTGAGTTTGATTTTGAGACGTCTATCATTATGATTCGCTCCGAAAAACAATGGATTTCTTTTCCTATGACAGTTAATATTCATAAACAAGGGATTTTGGATGTAGTGGTAGCAGGAGAGAAAAAGGATATATTTGCTAGAATTGCAAAGGATGCTAAAAGCTTCATGGAACAAGCAGGGTATTATGGTATTTTGACAATTGAATTTTTTGTAAAGGGAGATCAATATTATTTTAATGAAATGGCTCCTAGACCTCATAATAGTGGGCATTATACTTTGGAGGCTTGTACGACAAATCAATATCGAGAATTGGCAAAATACCTTTTAGATTTACCTCTAGAACAGCCAAAACTGATTGCCCCCGCAGTAATGAAAAACATTTTAGGTAGGGATTATGGAAATATTTTGAATGTAAGGAAAGACTCAAATATTCATATTCATATGTACCATAAGGAAGAGGTCCGCCCATATCGTAAGATGGGACACATCACCTTTACGAAAACATCCTTAGATGAGTATAATAAAAATTTTAAATCTAAATTTTGTGAGGAGTAAGTATGCAAAAGTACCGAGTTTTTGTAGAAAAAAAGAAACAGTTTCAGGTGGAGACTAAGTCCTTAAAAGATGAGCTGAATTTGAATTTAGGATTAAGCCTTAAATCTATAAGGTTAATCAATATATATGATGTTTTTCATTGTTCTAAGGGACTATTAGAGAAGGCGAAATACAAGGTTTTTGGAGAAATTGTTACAGATAAGGTCAGTTTAAAGCTTAATTTTAAAAACAAAGTCTATTTGGCAATAGAATATTTGCCAGGTCAGTTTGATCAAAGAGCCTCCTCGGCAATAGATTGTTTGAAGCTGATTGAACCAGAGACGGAGGTTTATATTCGTTCTGGAAAGCTGATTCTTTTTGAAGAGGCTCCTACAAAAGAAGAATATGAAAGAATAGAAAAGTACTGTATCAATACAGTAGAGGCAAGAAAAAAGGATATGGACCTTTTGGAATATCTAGAGGAAGCACCAGTTCATCATATTCCTGTTTTGCAGGGCTTTAGAGAAATTAAGGATTTAGAAGCATATTGTAGGACTATGGGACTTGCGATGAATGCAGATGATTTAGCTTGTGTCAAAGCTTATTTTAAAAATGAAAAGAGAGATCCTACAGAGACGGAGCTTAGAATTTTAGATACCTATTGGTCTGACCATTGCCGTCATACAACCTTTCAAACAGTTCTTACAGAGATATCCATTGATGAATCCTTTATAAAACGAGAGCTAGAGGAATCCTTAGACCTATACTATAAAATGAAAAAAGATTTATCTAGAGAGAATAAGGAAGTATGCTTAATGGAGCTGGCCTGTATTGGAGCTAGATATTTAAAGAAGAAGGGAAAGCTTTCAGATTTAGAAGAGAGTGAAGAAAATAATGCTTGTTCCATATATGTGAACATCACTGTGGATGGGAAAAAGGAAAAATGGTTACTGCAATTTAAGAATGAAACGCATAATCACCCTACTGAGATTGAGCCTTTTGGTGGAGCTTCTACCTGTTTAGGAGGTGCAATCCGAGATCCTCTTTCTGGACGTGCCTATGTTTATCAGGCGATGCGAGTAACAGGGGCTGGCAATATCTACTGTGAAATAAAGGATACTATGCCAGGAAAGCTACCTCAAAAGGTGATATCTACTAAGGCAGCACATGGTTATTCTAGCTATGGAAACCAGATGGGGCTTGCTACTACCCATGTTAGAGAAATCTATCATCCAAACTATGTAGCTAAGAGATTAGAGGTTGGGGCTGTTGTTGGTGCGGTAAGAGCGGATGCAGTTCGAAGAGAAACTCCAGCTGCTGGCGATGTCATTTTATTGTTGGGTGGAAAAACTGGACGAGATGGAATTGGTGGAGCTACTGGTTCTTCTAAGGAGCATACAATAAAATCCATTGAGGTGTGTTCATCTGAGGTCCAAAAGGGAAATGCCCCAGAGGAACGGAAGATAGCTCATCTTTTCCGAAGACCCGAGGTTACAAGATTGATTAAAAAATCTAATGATTTTGGGGCAGGTGGTGTTAGCGTTGCGATTGGAGAGCTTGCAGCAGGCTTAGAGATTCATTTAGATGAAGTACCTACAAAATATAGAGGCTTAGATGCAACGGAGCTTGCAATTAGTGAGTCACAGGAGCGAATGGCTGTTGTGGTAGAACCTAACGATGTAGAAGAGCTTCTTCAATATTGCCAAGAAGAAAATATAGAGGCCAGTAGGGTTGCAATTGTAACAGAAGAGCCTCGTCTTATAATGCACTCTCATGGACAAACCATTGTTGATTTGAGTCGTGCGTTCATTGATTCTGCAGGAGCTAAGCATTTTGCCAAGGCTCGAATCTTAAGGGTAGAAGAAAAAAATCCATTTTTAAAGGAGGAAAAATCTTTAAAAGAAAGAGTTTTAGAAACTTTAATGGATGACAATGTTGTGAGTCAAAAGGGCTTAATTGAACTATTTGATGCTAGTATAGGAGCTTCTACTGTACTGATGCCTTTTGGTGGTAAATTACAGCGAACGGAAACTCAGGTTTCTGTTCAAAAGCTTCCTGTAGGCTTTGGATATACAGATGACGCTTCCATTATGGCTTTTGGATATAATCCATATATCTCTAGCTGGAGTCCTTATCATGGGGCAATGTATTCTATGGTTGAGGCATTATCTAAGCTAGTAGCGGCAGGTGCCTCCTATTCCAAGGTTAGGTTTTCATTTCAGGAATACTTTGAAAGAATGCATGAGGAGACTTCCTGGGGAAAACCACTAGCCAGCTTATTAGGTGCGTTGAAAATGCAAAACGATTTTGGACTTCCCTCTATTGGTGGTAAAGATTCTATGAGTGGAAGCTTTGGAAAAGTCCATGTACCTCCTATGCTGATGGCTTTTGGAATTACTATGGTTGACGCGAATAAAGTCATCTCACCAGAATTTAAAACATCAAGTCATAGTATTTATTTGATAAAGCATACCGAGCTTGAAAATTACACGCCTAATGTGCAAGAATTAAAAGACAACTTTGAATTTATTACCGAGCATATCGAAAATAAAAAGATCGTTTCAGCCTATGCTTTAGGCTTTGGGGGACTAATAGAGGCTTTAAGTAAAATGAGCTTTGGAAATGAAATTGGCTTTGATATATCCTACGAGGAAAAGCTTTTAGACGCCTATAACTATGGTTCTATCGTTGTAGAGACCACAGAGGAAATAGATTATAAAAATGCGATTTATTTAGGTAAAACTATTGCTAGTAAGATTGCAGTATTTCAAGGAGTAGAATTTAGCTTAGAAGAGCTATACAAAGTAAATACTGAAAAATATGAAAAGGTATATCCAACAAAGGTACTTCAAACGGGGGTATTCCCACAGCTTAAGCCTTATACAAAAGCCATAGAGCCTTTAAAAAATAAAGAAGAGGTTACTGCCTTTTTCCCAGTATTCCCTGGAACAAACTGTGATTATGATACCTCTAAGGCTTTCTATAGAGCGGGAGCTAGGATTTCTACCTTTGTATTTAAGAATTTATCTAGTGAGGATGTGCTAGATTCTATAAAAATTATGGCTCAAAAAATTGATGAATCGGATATTCTTGTATTATCTGGAGGCTTTAGTGCAGGGGATGAGCCTGATGGAAGTGGAAAGTTTATCGCGAATGTACTAGATCAGCCTCTAGTGAAATCAGCTATTGAACGTCTTTTAGAGCGTAAAGGGTTAATTTTAGGAATTTGTAACGGGTTTCAGGCTCTAGTGAAATCGGGGCTTCTGCCATATGGTAGGCTTGGAGCTGTAGTGAGTGATTCTCCTACACTATTCCGGAATGATATTAATCGGCATATTTCTCAGATGGTATCTACAAAATTAGTGTCTAATGCTTCCCCTTGGCTTTCTAGCTTCCAGGGAGGGGAAATCTTTGAGATTGCAGTCAGTCATGGAGAAGGTAAATTTGTATGTAATGAAAAGCAGTTTAAAGAATTAGCAGAGTGTGGTCAGATTGCCTTTCAATATGTTGATAAAAATGGTAATGCTACAATGGAGGGACCATATAATCCAAATGGTTCAAAGTTTGCGATAGAAGGTATTCTATCTAAGGATGGTTTAATTTTAGGAAAAATGGGTCATACGGAACGTTATGAATCAAATCTTTTTAAGAATATCAGCGGTAATAAGACTCAGGATATTTTTACAAACGCAGTAAATTATTTTAAGAAATAAGAGGAGAAGGTTATGCAGACAAAGGAAATGTTATATGAAGGAAAGGCTAAGCAGGTATATGCTACAGAGGAAAAAGACCTCATTGTTATGCGCTATAAGGATGATGCCACAGCATATAATGGAATTAAGAAGGCTCAAATTCAAAATAAAGGAATTTTAAATAATAAGATTACGACAATCATTTATCACAAGCTTATGGAGAAGGGGATTCCTACCCACTATATAAAGACCTTAAATGACCGTGATCAGCTATGTAAAAAAGTAACTATTTTACCATTAGAGGTCATCGTAAGAAATATTATCGCTGGTTCCTGTTCCAAGCGTTTGGCAATTCCAGAGGGGACAAAACCGGAAAATATCATTTATGAGCTTTGTTATAAAAATGATGCTTTAGGAGACCCTCTCATCAATGACCATCATGCTGTAGCACTTGGGGCTGCAACCTATCAGGATTTAGAGGTGGTCTACGATATTACACGCCGAGTAAATGAGGCTTTGAAGGAATTATTTTTAAGTGTTGGTGTAATTCTAGTAGATTTTAAAATAGAGTTTGGTAAAACAGAGGATGGAATGATTGTTTTGGCTGATGAAATCTCTCCAGATACAGCTAGACTTTGGGATGAAAAGACGATGGATAAGCTGGATAAAGATCGATTTAGAAGAGATTTGGGTAATGTGATTGATGCCTATGAGGAAATCTATAGACGATTATTGTCTTTAAAGTAAAGGTAAGCTTAACATGAATTTTATAGATATGTTAGATAGAGAGCTTCATGAAGAATGTGGAGTTTTTGGAGTTTACAATGTGGAGAACGCTGCTGAGGTTACCTATTATGGTCTTCATGCTCTTCAGCATCGAGGACAAGAGGGATGTGGAATTGTCACAGTAGACCAGGAAAAATTTTATAAACAAAAGGGTTTGGGCCTCGTCACAGAGGTCTTTGACGATGCGAAAATAAAAGCTTTGAGTGGGAATATGGCCATTGGGCATGTCCGGTATTCCACAGCCGGTGGTGGCGGTATAGAGAATGTCCAACCCTTTTATTTCAACCATCATACGGGGAACTTCGCATTAGCTCATAATGGGAATATCGTAAATTCTAATGAATTAAAGAGATATTTAGAGGAAAAGGGTAGCATTTTTCAGTCAACCTCAGATAGTGAAATTTTAGCTCATTTAATAAAAAAGGATTCTAATGAAATGCATAGAATTGATTCTATTTTAGAGTCTCTTCAAATGCTTGAGGGAGGCTTTGCGTTCATCATAATGTCCAAGGATAAGCTCTATGCCTGTCGAGATAAATATGGGTTGAGACCTTTATCCATTGGAAAGATGAATGGCGGCTATGTAGTTGCTAGTGAGACCTGTGCGTTTGAGGTGGTCAATGCTTCCTTTATCCGCGATATTGCCCCAGGAGAGGTCGTTGTAATTGATAGGAATGGATTAAAATCCTATGATTACTCCAGGTATAAAAGATATCATATGTGTGCAATGGAATATATATATTTTGCTAGACCAGATAGTGATATAGAGGGAAGAAATGTTCATGCCTTTCGTAAGGAAACAGGACGTCTTTTATATAAGGAGTTTCCTACAGAGGCAGATATGGTGATTGGTGTTCCAGATTCCTCTCTTTCCGCGGCAATCGGCTATGCAGAAGAAAGTGGGATTCCTTATGAAATGGGTCTCATTAAAAACAAGTATGTGGGTAGAACCTTTATTGTTCCCTCTCAAAGTGCTAGAGAAAAAGGTGTTCGTATGAAACTATCCGCGGTTACTTCTATTGTGAAAAATAAAAAAATCATTTTGATTGATGACTCTTTAGTTCGTGGGACTACCAGTAAAAAGATTGTTTCTTTATTGCGGGAGGCAGGAGCGAAAGAGGTGCATGTCAGGATAGCTTCTCCTCAAATTACAAATCCCTGTTTTTACGGCGTAGATACCTCAACCTATGAGGAGCTGATTTCTGCGTTTCATAGCGTAGATGAGGTTAGAGAGCTCATTGGGGCAGATTCCTTGCATTTTATGTCCAAGGAAGCTTTATATCAAGCGGCAAAGCGTAATGACTTATGTGTTGCGTGTTTTACAGGAAATTATCCAACGGCACTTTATCAATCTATTAAGGAAGCCAATAAGGATGGGAAATAGGAGGAAATATGGGATCAAAAGTATATAGTAGCTCAGGTGTTGATTTGGAGGCAGGATATGAGGTTGTAAGAAGAATCAAAAAGCATGTAGCCTCTACAAGTCGGTTGGGTTGTATGGGAACTATAGGAGCCTTTGGAGGAATGTTTGACCTATCTAGCTTGAAGCTAAAGGAACCCGTTTTAGTTTCTGGAACAGATGGTGTTGGAACAAAGCTCAAGCTAGCCTTTGCGATGGACAAGCATGATACAATAGGAATAGACGCAGTTGCAATGTGTGTAAATGATGTGTTAGCCCAAGGAGCGGAACCTCTTTATTTTCTAGACTATGTAGCTGTTAGTCATAATGAACCTGAAAAAATCGAGGCAATTGTCAAGGGAGTTGCTGAAGGTTGTAGATTAGCAGGGTGTGCACTAGTTGGTGGTGAAACTGCAGAAATGCCAGGGATGTATGCCGCTGGGGAATATGATATTGCAGGATTTACAACGGGTGTAGTTGAAAAGAAAAGGTTGATTGATGGGTCTAAGGTTCAGGTAGGAGATGTTTTGATTGGGCTTGCCTCAAGCGGAGTTCATTCCAATGGGTTTTCCTTGGTTCGAAAAATTTTGAAGGATAATCATATTTCGTTAAAGGATTATGTTGCCGAGCTTGGAGAGGGTATTGGAGAAATACTGCTTACCCCTACCAAAATTTATTGCAAACCGGTTTTAAAAGTTTTGAGCCAAGTGGATGTACATGGAGTAGCTCATATTACAGGTGGAGGATTTGACGAGAATATTCCTCGTATTCTCCAAGCTGGAATGGGAATTTCCATTCAGGAGGGAAGCTGGCCTATCTTACCAATATTTAGGTTCTTAGAGGAAAAAGGAGATATCCCTCATCGGGAAATGTATAACATTTTCAATATGGGAATTGGTATGGTTTTAGCCGTTTCTAAAGCCGATGCCTCAAAGGTACTTGACATTTTAAATCATCAGGGAGAACAGGCTTACTGTATAGGTAAAATTACAGATGCGCCTGGGGTGAACATTCAATGAAGCGGATTGCAGTTTTTGCAAGTGGAAACGGGTCAAATTTTGAAGCAATTGCTAAAGCGATAGAGCAAGGAAGAATTGACGCTGAATTGGCCTTGTTGGTAGCAAATAGAAAGGATGCCTATGTGCTTGAACGTGCTAAACAGCATCAGGTTGACACTTTGGTTTTAACCTTAAAGGAATGTGGTTCAAAGGAAAAGTATGAGGAAATTATCGTTGAGCATTTGAAGCGGAAATCCATAGATTTGGTTTGTCTAGCAGGCTATATGCTTTATTGTGGAGAAGTTCTTTTAAGTCATTATGAAGGAAAAATTATCAATCTTCATCCTGCCTTATTGCCTTCTTTTAAGGGAGCCCATGGCATTTTAGATGCCTATCGATATGGAGTAAAGGTGTATGGAGTTACCATCCATTATGTAGATAGGGACATTGATACTGGGAAGATAATAGATCAAAGAGCCTTTTATGATGAGGGTTATACCTATGAACAAATTGAAGAAAAGATTCATGCCCTAGAACATGAATTATATCCAATTGTAATTCAAAAGCTTTTAAAAGGAGATACAAAATGAGAAGAGCATTAATCAGTGTAAGTGATAAAACGAATATTGTAGGCTTTGCTGGTCAGCTAGTCAGCTTGGGATTTGAAATTATAGCTACTGGTGGGACTAGAAAGATTTTAGTAGAACAGGGCATTCAAGTGACAAATATTGAGGATGTCACTGGATTTCCTGAAATCTGTGAGGGAAGAGTTAAAACCTTACATCCTATGGTGCATGGAGCTTTGCTTGCTAAGAGAGATAATGCAAACCATATGCAGCAGCTAAAGGAGAATGGAATTGGATTGATTGATTTAGTCTGTGTAAACTTATATCCATTTGTAAAAACCATAGAAAAACAGGATGTGACCTTAGATATGGCTATTGAGAATATAGATATTGGAGGACCTTCTATGCTGCGTTCTGCTGCCAAAAATTTTAATAGTGTGACGGTACTTTGTAATCCTGAGGACTACGATCAAGTTATAAGAGAATTCCAAGAAATAGGTGATACATCATACTCTACACGATTTAAGCTTGCCGCAAAGGCCTTTACACATACAGCAGAATATGATGCAAGAATTGCCGAATATATAAGGAAAAATGCGGGACTAGAGGAAAAGCTTTTTATTGAAGCAAATTTATTACAAGGACTGCGCTATGGAGAAAATCCTCATCAGGAGGCAAAGTTTTATTCCTTAGGTGAAAAGACAAATTACTCCTTAGCCAACGCCCAACAACTCCACGGAAAGGAGCTTTCCTACAATAATATTCAGGATGCTAATGCGGCCCTTCAGATTGTCAGTGAGTTCCAGCAGCCATTTGTGGTAGGCTTAAAGCATATGAATCCATGTGGTGCGGCGATTGGTACAGATGTTGTGGATGCTTGGAGGAAGGCTTATCAGGCAGATAGTGTATCCATCTTTGGAGGTATCGTTGCGACTAACCAGAGGATTACGAAAGAGGTTGCTCTATTAATGAAGCCTATTTTTTTAGAGGTTATTCTTGCTCCTTATTTTGAAGAAGAGGCTTTAGAGATATTTAGAAAAAAGAAAAATATTCGGCTAATGAAGGTTTGCATGGCACCTGTTCGTTCTAAGCAACATCATATGGTTGCTGTCCGTGGAGGTCTTTTAGTTCAAACGGCCGATGATTATACTACGACCAAAGCACTAGATGAGGCTATGACGATTACAGATAAAAAACCATCTTCTAAAGAATTAGAGGATATGGAGTTTGGTTGGAAGATTGTCAAGCATGTAAAATCAAATGCTATTGTAGTGGTTAAGGATGGGGCAACCTGGGGAATAGGAGCAGGGCAGATGAATAGAATTGGCTCTGCTAAGCTAGCCGTAGAACAGGCTCATGCCGCAGGAATAAAAGAAGGACTGATTTTAGCCTCTGATGGATTTTTCCCTTTTGATGATACCGTTAAATATGCAGCTACAAATGGTGTTACTGCAATCGTTCAACCTGGCGGAAGTATCAACGATGAACTGAGCATTCAAGCCGCAAATGAAGCTAGTATCGTAATGCTGATGACGGGAATGCGTCATTTTAAACATTAATATGGCTAAGGTATTAGTTATTGGCAGTGGTGGTCGAGAACATGCCATTGTGTGTGCTATTGCCAAATCCAAGCTTGTCCATCAAATATATGCGGCTCCTGGAAATGCAGGAATGATGGAACAGGCTACATGTATTCCAATAAAAGATACGGAAATTGATCAGCTTGCTGATTTTGCAAAAGAAAATCAAATCGATTTAACGATTGTAGGTCCTGAGATAAGTCTGTCCCTAGGAATAGTGGATTGTTTCCAAAAACGTGGACTTTGTATCTTTGGACCTACTCAGGCTGCAGCTCAGATAGAGGCTAGTAAGGAATTTGCCAAAAAATTGATGTTGCAATATGGGATTCCTACCGCTCAATATGAAGCTTTTGCTGATTTTAAAGAGGCTATCTCCTATCTAAAACAAAAGAATTTTCCAATTGTGTTAAAATATGATGGATTAGCAGCGGGAAAAGGTGTTATAATAGCTTATAATCTAGAAGAAGCCAAACAGGCTCTACAGGAGATGCTTTTAGATAAAAGATATGGAACTGGTAGAGTTGTGATTGAAGAATTCTTACAAGGAATTGAATTTTCCTTTATGTGCTTCGTGGATGGAGAGAAGGTCTATCCGTTGGAGGCAGCCCAGGACCATAAAAGAGCCTATGATGGAGATCAGGGTCCAAATACGGGAGGAATGGGAGCGTACTCTCCTCTTCCTTTTCTAAGTGCAGAGGATCAGGAATATGCTTTGCAAAATATTATGGTTCCTACAGCCAAGGCTATGGTCAAAGAGGGAGTTCCTTTTACAGGGGTTCTTTATGGTGGCTTAATGAAAACTGATTCTGGAATTAAGGTGATTGAATTTAACTGTCGCTTTGGAGATCCAGAAACTGAGGTTGTTCTTCCTAGATTGAAAAGTGACCTTTATGAGGTTATCATGAGGGTTTTAAATCATCAAAGTCCAATTTTAGAATGGGAAGAATTTTCAACCATTGGAATTGTTCTTGCTTCTAAAGGATATCCAGGCTCCTATCAAAAGGGGTTTGTGATTGAAGGAGCAAAACAGGAAGGAATTTTGCATATGGGGACCAGCTTAAGTCCGGATGGAAAATATTTATCCAATGGAGGAAGAGTGTTATTTGCTGTAGGAAAAGGGGAAACCTTAGAGGAGGCAAATCAAAGGGCTCTATCCTTAGTGAACAAGGTCCAATGTGAAAATTTATTTCATAGAACTGATATTGGCAAAAAAGTTTTAAAGAAATAGGTGAAAATTATGGCAGAAATCATTCGCGGCAAGGAGATAGCTCTTGCAAAGAAAAAAGCTATGGCAGAGGAAGTGGTAAAACTAGAAAATAAATATGGAAGATTGCCACACTTGGCTGTAATTTTAGTTGGAGAGGATGCAGGTAGTGTATCCTATGTGAAGGGAAAGGAAAAGGCATGCTTAGAGGTTGGAATAAAAAATACGACCATAAGAAAACCAGATACCATCACCCAGGCTGAACTTTTATCCATCATTGATGGTTTAAATCAGGATGCAGAGGTAGATGGCATTTTAGTTCAACTTCCATTACCTAAGCATATCAACCAAACCTTTGTAATCAATTCTATCCGTTATGATAAGGATGTTGATGGCTTTCATCCAAGTAATGTAGCTGCCTTATATCTTAAACAGCCCGGAGTTATCCCTTGTACGCCAAAGGGGATTTTGGAGCTGTTGAAATCTATTGATTATCCTATAGAAGGAAAAAACGCTTGTGTTATCGGTAGAAGCAATATTGTAGGTTTACCTGTATCCAAGCTTTTATTAGATAAAAATGCGACAGTTACCATCGCTCATAGTAGAACGAAAAATTTAGCGGAGGTAACAAGACAGGCCGACATTTTGATTGCCGCAGTTGGAAAACCAAGATTTGTAACTGCTGATATGGTAAAGGAAGGGGCAGTTGTGATTGATGTGGGAGTTAATCGTGATTCTGTAACGAATAAGCTTTGTGGTGATGTAGATTTTCAGAACGTTGAACCCAAAGTCTCCTATATTACTAAGGTTCCTGGTGGAGTTGGCCCAATGACTATTTGCTGTTTAATTGAAAATACGATAGAGTGCTTTTTAAAGCATATGGAGGAATAGGATATGATTGAACGTTATAGTAGACCTGTAATGCGAAAAATATGGACCGATGAAAATAAGTTTCAAGCCTACTTAAGGGTGGAGATTTTGTCCTGTCGGGCATGGAGTACATTAGGACATATCCCTACTGAGGATGTGATTAAAATTGAAAAAAATGCTAGCTTTTCCCTGGAAAGAATTAATGAGTTAGAACAACAGACAAAGCATGATGTAGTAGCATTTACTCGCGCTGTATCTGAAACTCTAGGAGAGGAAAGAAAGTGGGTTCATTACGGACTCACCTCAACGGATGTTGTGGATACTGCAAATGGATATCTATTGAAGCAGGCAAACGATATTCTGTTTGAGGATTTAATTGAATTTCAGAAGGTTTTAGAAAAACAAGCACTTCGTTTTAAGAATACACCATGTATTGGAAGAACACATGGCATCCATGCAGATATAACCTCCTTTGGTTTAAAGTGGGCCTTGTGGTATGAGGAGACAAAGAGAAATATCTCTAGATTTCAGTCTGCTAGAAGAGAGGTAGAGGCTGGGAAAATTAGTGGGGCAGTAGGAAATTTTGCAAATATTCCGCCTTTCATTCAGGATTATGTATGTGAAGCTCTTGGAATTGAATCTGCAAATATATCTACTCAGGTGTTACAAAGGGATCGCCATGCCTATTATATGGCTACACTTGCTACTATTGCCGCAACTTTAGAACAGATGGCCTTTGAAATTCGCAATTTGCAGAGAACAGAGGTCCATGAGCTAGAGGAAGCTTTTTCTAAAGGACAAAAGGGATCCTCTGCTATGCCTCATAAACGAAATCCTATCTCATCAGAAAATATTTGTGGTTGTGCAAGGGTGATGAGAGGCTATATGTTAACCTTTTTTGAAAATGTTGCCTTATGGCATGAAAGAGATATATCCCATTCATCAACAGAACGCATCATTTTACCAGATGCAACGATGTTATTAGATTATATGCTTAACCGTTTTAAAGGAATTTTGGACAACGTAGTCGTTTATCCAGAGACGATGCTAGAAAATATATATAAAACAAATGGTGTGATTTTTTCGCAAAGAGTGATGAATGCTTTAATTGAAAAGGGACTTCCAAGAGAACAGGCTTATGACCTTGTTCAGCCGATTGCGATGACTGCGTATAACGAAAAAAAGGATTATCAAACTCTTTTGTCTGGTAATGCAGAGGTCATGCAATATCTATCTATTGAAGAGCTGAAGAGCTGTTTTTCATTAGAGTATTATTTTAAAAATGTTGATTTCATTTATGAACGTT
>ULXL01039236.1_pt1 | contig 17757 bp, 24 predicted proteins | sample 1961241 | NCBI WGS metagenome assembly ULXL01 (sample SAMEA4835837, study PRJEB28245) | human gut metagenome | biome: gut microbiome; material: fecal sample | place: Denmark | collected 2008
AATTCTACTAAAAAATATTGTAAATCAAATAATAATTATAAATTAAATATCATAGATAACAAAGTTTTTAATAATATTTCAATTACTATTACAAATAATTATGTAATAATTTATAAAAATAATAATCCTCAGATTAAGTTTGTAATTAAACATAGTAAACTTATCGATGCAATTAGTAAATTTAACCCATTAGTAATAGAAAAAAATTAGCGTTTGCTAATTTTTATATTCTTTCAATTTCATTATCTTTAAAACTTACATCTAAAAATCTTCTTGATGCTAAATAATCGCATAAATGAACGAACTTTTCATCATCTTCTTTAGGTATGGGTAAAACAATATTGCTTTTTTTATCAATATTCCATGGACCCATATGAGAACTTATAAGTCTAGCAACAGTTAAAGCATCATTTTTATTAATTACTAGATTTTTTTCATTTGCTATTATAAAGTTAGCCATATCAATAGGGTGAGAAAATTTTGTGTATTCACTTTTTTCTAATCCTTTTTTAAGTCCATCATGAAGCATAATAGCCATCCTTATCAAATCTTTTGTATGTTCATCAAAATCATACAGTGCTTTATCATTAAATAATTCTTCACAAATTTGAAGGGCAACTTTTACATGTCTTACAAGACCTCCTTCATTTAATGAAAACAAAGGATGATATTTTCCTGTTGTTGATGCTGGCATCTCGTAAAAATAATCAGGTAATTTATTTAGCAAATAAATTGTATCCTTTCTTATATTATCATCTTTTATTCTTTCTAATTCTTTTTTAAATACTTCGCTTTTATTTTTCATATATATTCTCCTTATTTAAACTATTTTCTAACTTTAAAAGTTCTATTTTATTTTCTAATCCTCCACCATAACCAACAAGTTTTCCCGATTTTCCTATTACCCTATGACATGGAACAATTATACAAATAGGATTACTTCTAACAGCATGCCCTACTGCTTGAGCGGACATTTTTTTAATTTGTTTTATATTCGCTATTTGATTTGATATTTCAGCATAACTTATTGTTTTTCCATATGGTATTTCGTTCATTATTTTGGTTACCATTTTTCTGAATGGTGTTTCATTTTCTATTTTATATTTAGGGGTAAAGTTTGGATTTTTGCCTGTAAAATAAATATCTAACCATTTACAAGTTTCATCAAATATTGGTAAAGATTTTTCTAAAGCATCTTTCATATCATGTTTTGATGCATCTTTTGATTTTTCAAACCATAATCCCGTTAAATAGGTACCATCACTACTCATTATCATATTAGAAAAATTATTTGGCGTTTGATATTTTTTATATAATTCATAAAAATTACCTCTTTTTTATTATAACATGTTATATATTAAAAAGATATGAATTAATTTTCATACCTTCTTCTATACATATTAATTTCATCATCTTCTGTATATTCACATGAAATTACACTGCTAAAATAACTATCAAGTAATATTCCTTTAGAAGTACTCATGTATTTTTTTAAAATTTCTTCATTATTTATAATTCTTATTGTTTTTAATATTACATTTTCAGCATCTTGTAAATTTTCTTTAGATAAAACAATTCCACTTGGTAAAAGAATAATACTATTTTCTTTTGCTTCAATTATAAAAACAATACCTGTTATTAAATCCATATATTGATTTTATTACCATATTTTGTTAAATATAATTTAAATGGTGTTTTTTGTTTATGAAAAACATAATTATTATCATTTGTTTCTTGCCAATAAAAGACCTTAGTTACGTCTAATTCATACATTTTCTTTTTACTCATTTCAACTCCCCCTGCCTATATTAAATTCTATTTTTCTTTTCGTTATATGTAACATCAAAATCTAAAAGCGGTGCCTGCTCTTTTGAAAGTGTTTCATAAAAACATGTTTTTTTATTCCATCTAACAAGTCTATCTGGATAAATAACAACTTTATAACCATTTTCGTCAATATAATATGAGTTTGCTAAATCATCACCATAAATCGCACCATCTTTTTCATCTTTCATGCGTTTTACTGTTCCTATTACTTTTACATTTGTTAAATCACAACCATATAATTTGCCGATCATAAAATCTTTTAATGTATCTAAATTTATTACAATATTTCCCTTAGCATCTTTAAAACTCGTATTATATATATAACAACCATCAAAGTTTGGATCTTCATATTTTTGCAAAGTTTCATTATAAGGTCCTATAAGCATTACACCAGATAAATCAACACCATGTAATTTTTTATTCTTAACTTCTTGTGGATTTAACATAACTATATTTAAAGTATTTTCAAAATTAACATTTGAAATATCAACATCTTTAAAATTGCTTTCAATAGTTAACCCTTCAAGGATAGAACCTTCCATGCTAATAACCTTTGTAGGATTTAAAACAAGATTACCTTTATAATCTTTAAAGTTTGCATAACTAATATTACAATTATCTAAACTTCCTGTTAACCATACATTTTTTAAAGTTGTTTTGGATAAATCTTTATTAGGTATTTTATCTATATTAATTTTTACATTAATAAATTTTGAAAAGTTATATCCTTTTATAATAACATTATCAAAACTAACATCTTTCATATCAGTTTCTATATTTTTAAAAAAGTTAAATACATTATTATCAATACTTTTTGTTTTATCTTTATTATTTATAAATAAATATTTTTCTATTTCATAACTAGTAAAAAATACATCTTCATAATTTTCTAATTTATTAGTTATTAATCTAATTAAACTAAGTAAATTATCTTTATTTTTACTATCTTTATAACATATTAACAATGTTTTAAGTTCTTTTATAACTTGTTCTTTATTATATTTTTTCATAATTACTCCCTTTAATTACAACTTCTACTACAGCCAACATCCCCATAACTTGTTTTTTTACAAGAAATGCAACATCTTTTACCATCACTTCGTGTATAACATTTTGTACTGTAACCACTTTCTCCTGAAGATGAAGTATCATCATTATTTGCACAACTTCTTACAAGTCCAATGATAAATATAATAATTACGATAAGAATAAGAATTGCTTTAAAATCTTCTTTCTTTTTATTTAGTTTTAATGTTATAAGATTTATAGATTGATCTATTAAACCAACTAGTTTTTCCTTTGATAAATTCCAGTTTAATAACATTTGAAGTTTTAAACTATTATAAGAGTTTATACTTTCTTTTATTTTTGTATATTCCTCAAGCATATTTTTTAATTCTTCTTTATCATCTGTTTTTGTAACTTGTTTATTTAATTCAATTATCCTATTATAATCCTTATAAACTCTATTATATAATCTTTTATATCTATAAATTGTTTCTTTTACTTCTTTGTTTTCTTTTTGTTCTTCTAAAAATTCTATTTCTTTAGCAGGGAGTTTATATTCAACAGTAAAATTATGCAAATGATTTTTAAGATATCTACAATTTACAATATATAAATTATCTTTTTCATCTTTTTTAAAATTAGTAAATATTCCATAAATATATTCATCTTTTTCATATACAACAATTGGTTGATACTTAACTTTATATTTTTCGTTGTTAATCTCATCTGTTAAAATAAAACAATACTTTTCAATATCTTTATCATTTAAATCAATGATAACTCTTTTTCCTTCATCTGTCATAACAAACACACTTCCTTTAAATTTATTTTACAATAAAATAAAAAAAAATTCCACTTTTATAGAATTCTATTTCATTTAAAAAGGTGTGAACAAAACAAATTATTCACATCTTTTCTTATTTACAGCAACACTATTTATCTTTTTTTGCATCATTAATTATGATATAAGGTTCATAAATATCTTTATATTTGTTTAAGGTTTCATTCACATCAAACCAATAAATGTTTGTTAACATTTTGTCTGATGGGTCTATTTCTGTTCTTTCGAGGTTTCCTCCAAGCGATTTTAATGTTTTATCTGACGCAATATTATTAACGTCACAATCTAACATAACTTTATCTAATCCTAGTTTTTTTGCTTCAATCATCCCTAAATATAAATTTATTTTATTATATCCTTTTCTTCTTTCTGTAGGTCTTATTCCATATCCTATATGTCCTCCAAATTGTAACATTTTTTCATTTAAATTCCATCTAATATTAATGTTTCCTACAATTTTGTTATCACTTTCTCTTATTAGTAAAAATGTTTTTGCGGGGCATCTTTCAAACTTTTTTGAGTATTCTTCATTTTCCATATTCAAACATCTTTCTAAAACTTCTTCAAAAGTATAACCATCATATATTTTGTCTAATGAACCAGAACCATTTATATTAGAACCATATTCTACAAACTCATCAAGATATTCTATAATCTCATTTTTTCTTTCTAATGATGGACTTTCAAAATAAAATTTTTCCATTATTATCACTTCCTATTATTTTTTCTAATACACTAAACCAATTATTAAATAATTCTCCTATTTGCCAATTATCACTCATATTCTTTTCTATATATTCCTTAATACTTTTATAGTATTCATTTCGTACGATTAAATAATTTCCAAATCCTGCATTAAACCAATTCCAACCATCTTCTAAATTATTAACTTTCCCACAAGAGCATCTAATAGATTCCATTAGTGGAAATGCTTTAAAGAAATCTTGTCTTGTAAAATTAACATCACCTAAATTAACATAGTAATGGGTTAAATCTTTTAAGACTGCATGAAAAGCATTTGGTTCACCCATAGCGCCACCTTCAGCAACAAATATTGCAATAATATCTTCATATTTTATTTTGTTAATATTATCTTTAGTTAAATCTTTCATTTAATATTCCTCCCTTAACCACATATTAAATTCTACATCCAAAGGTATAACATCATATTGACTTATAAACTATTTTTGAAATTCTAAATACTTGTAATATGAATTTATTTTACTCCATGCAGTATCAAACTTATAATTTGTTAATATTATTATACCATGAATATGACATATATTTTTATAAATATAGTCAAATACATAAATCAAAATGACTCCATCTTTATTTTGATTTATTTTTTTGCAAATGAAAAAACTCGTATTTTCCCTTTATTTATGGGACTTTACGAGTTTTTTACCACAATATTACTTATATTTCTTACCACTGCCACAAGGATAGCATTTTTAAGGCTTTTTACCACTGCCCACTCGTTAATTTCCTTTAAAAATGGGGCTTTTATTACCTTTATGTTTTAGTTTATTCCTACTAATCTCTATCAGAGTGGCTCTAGATTATAAAATCATTGCTTTTAATAAAATGAAAAGACTTAGTTTTCCCTTATTTTACTAAGCTTTTTTTAATTTTTTATTATATTTTTGTCCACACACAACTTGGCATCTATCACATATATTTTGCATTAAAATCATCATGAATTTTAATTAAATAACCATCTAGATGTTCTAAAGCCTTTTTACTAATGTCTTCAGGAATACCATAAAATGCAGATGCTATACTACCTGTGATTGCTCCTATTGTATCACTATCTCCACCAAGTGCTATTGCATTTCTAATTGCATCTTCATAATCAGTTGATTCTAAAAATGCTCCTATTGATTGTTTAACTGTTTCTACACAATTAATATGAAAGTATTGTGGCTTCATAGTATCTATTTTTAGATCATCTATTTTGAAATAATTGTCCTCAATGTATTTCTTTATTTCATCTTTACTTTTTCCATTAAGTGCCATATGAATTGCTACAGAAGTAGCTTCTGATCCGTTTATACTATCAGGATGGTTATGTGAAACATTTGTAACAATTGCAGATAACTTTTTAATTTCTTCAATGCTTTTTGATACTACACCTACGGCACTAATTCTCATGGCTGATCCATTACCAAAACTACCATATGGTTTATGGTATTCAGACATAATCCATCTATAAAAACTTGGACCATATCCACAGCTTGGATATTTTCTTCCGACTTCTGTCATGGATTTTATTACTTGTTCTTCAAGATTACTATAATCTTCTTTAGCTTCTAAAAATGCTTTTGCTACAGCAAGTGTCATTACTGAATCATCTGTATATCTACAAAACTTATGTAAAAACTCAAATTCTTTACCATATTTATTATTTACTAATTCAAATCTTGATCCTGCTATATCTCCAATAATTGTTCCTAATAAAACATCCTTATTCATTTCTTATTATCACCACTATTCATTTATAAATAGCTATAATTATTTACTCACTTAAATCTGCTTTAATATCAGCAACCATTCCTATTAAAGTTCTTTTTTTTAATTTACTTAAATCGAAGTTTTCTTTATGTACTGCTACAGGCATGTTACCAATTGCAGTATCTAAATCTATTATTGTAAACTTAATATTATTATCAGCTATATTTACCTCAACATCTTTAAAATCTATTACTTCGCCTATTATAAATGAACACGATTCATTTGCTCCTGTCATAACTCTTCCATCAGACATCATTTTTGGATCCATAGTAATCACTTTTTTACCAACTGCTGGTATATCCACTTCTTTACCTAATCCTAAATTTTTATTCATTTCATCTTCATTTTCAAACACATCTAATTGAAATGGAAATGCAGATAAATAAACATCTTTTTCCTTATTTTCTATATCTTCTGAAATAGTGTATCTATCAACTGTTTCTATATCAAAATGTTTTTCTTGTTCCAAATCATATACCATATAATACTCATTTGCCTCTGAAGATTCTTCTAATTTTTCTTCAAAATGCAATTTAGTTTTATGATCTGATAGCAATACAACATCTGTACCAACCAATTCAATATTATCAGGTCTTACCATTAAAGTAATTACCACTTTTCCTATTTTTTTCTTAGTACGGATATCTTTAAAAAATGTTGTCATATGTATTTTAGTTTTATCATCACTAACAAATACACTATCAGCCTTTTCTGTATATTTAGTTACAATATCAGAGAATAATTTTTTTCTTAAATCTTCTTCTTTATCTGCAATAAATGAATTAAAATGTACTGGCATACTATCACCTACCTATATTAATTATATCACGATTTTTGTATTATCGGGTATTATCTTATACAATTTAATTACAGATATAGCCAAACATCTAAATCAAAATGGCTCCAAAGTGGCTCCAACCATAATTTTGGGCTATTTTTTGCTAAAAAGAAAAACTCGCTTTTCCCCTTATTTTATCGGGGTTGCGATTTATTCGCCACAACATTGTTTATATTTTTTTCCACTTCCACATGGTTCTGTTCCTAATGAGTGATTACGAATTGCTCGTAAACATGTTCTCCCAACATCAAATGTATCATTATTTGCGGTATACTTTGCTTCATTTATCCATTCTTCCCATTTGTGCATTATATCATCGTAATTGAACTCTTTATTTTGAATAAATGAATCTATCGTTGCTATCTACATTGATGTATCATCGCTCCAAGATCCAGCAGGTTGTCCTGTTTTATCAGATCCAATCATTTCTTTTACTTGATTCTTGAGTAAATATTCTCTAATGCAAAACTCTGTAGAAACTCCCATAGCATCACCAACAGCATGTCCTATTATACTATCTATAAACTTTGACATATGAACCTCCTAATTAAAATATTTTTTTAATTCTATCTTATTAGATATTTTTTTCCAGACTCTAACATTTTCTTTTAATGTTTTGTCCTTATCTAACGAATATACACCAATAAATTTTTTCGATTCATTTCCTATTTCATCTTTATATTGAGCAAAAACATATCTTTTAATATTATCGTCTAATACTTTTTTTACCTCAGTATCATTATCTTTTTTAAAATATTCAAACACGTAATTTCCATCTGGTGATATTGTATTTATAGCATTATTTATTATTACATCATCATCACTTAATTTTAAATGTGGACACCAAAAATATTCTGAATCATTAACTATTGGTACATAACCATGAATCTTATATTCCATAGATACTTTTTCAATGTTAAACAATTTTCCTATTTCATCAATTGTTTTAAATTTAGCATTATCATTTTTTTCTATAAAACCTTTTTTAATATAATAGGAAGCTGGTTCATATACATTCTTCCATGGGACAAATTTGTCTCCCATAGCAGATATTTTTAATTCAATTTTATTTATAACTATATCTATTTCATTATTTATTTCTTCTATAGATGATTCTTCTCTTATCTCGATTCTAGATTCTTCTATTGGATCTAAGATAATATCTTCAATTCCAGTATATTTTTTTCTTATCTCTTGATCGGCTTTTATTATATCCAAAGTTCTTTGTTTATCTGCTTCCTTTTGCGTTAAATGATGAGGTTCATCTATCTCAACAGAAATATTCAATTGTGGAAAATATAAATCTGCAAGTGCAAACTTTCCATCTGGTCTTTTGAATAATTGTTGAGTTATGAATTGTATGTATTCATTATCTAGCTTATGAATAATTCTTGTAATACAATAATTCTCATATTTTTTATGAAAAGTTCTTTTTAATTGATTAACTATATATTCTTTCTTATCCATTTGTATCACCTTATAACCATTATACCATAGATTTTCATAATCTTTTTGTTCATAATATTGTTTATTTTGTAATCTTAAATAATTATGTATCCATATATTCAAATCAAAATGGCTCCAGAACGGCTCTAGCACTTATTTTGGACTATTTTCGGCAAAAAGAAAAACTCGCGTTTTCCCTTTATTTATGGGGCTTTACGAGTTATTTACCACAACATTGTTTGTATTTTTTACCACTGCCACATGCTCCCTTTTTGAGCATATTTTCACTATATTTGGTACATATAGTATTATGGCTTTTAGCCTTATTTCGTGGGCATTTAGTACATACTATTATTAGTATTATTAGTATTATTTGCATTATGAATATTACTAATAATTTGTTCAATGTGGACAAAATGTGGACAAAGTCATCATACATTTTATCTTTTGTTTCCAAGGAAATTATAACACATGTTGATTACTTAATCAATGTGGACAAAAATAACACTACTAGGAAGAAATCCTATTAGTGTTGAATTATTGTATTATATTATTTAATGATAATGACCTAATATATTTTTCCATATAATCCCAATCAGGATTATCCATTTTATATGGCAATTTAATTACCTCACTTTTTATAGAATCTTTATTAGCCATGTTGTTATATGAATACTTATTACAAACTTTAGATAAAACAGTTGAAATAAATAGTCCATTAAATTCATTTAGATTATCATTTCTTAAAATAATAATAGAAGATCCTGCTCCACCTCTACCTAAAAAATCATCTTTTTGATAAAATGCACTACCATCTACAGGACTTACAGTAATACAATTTCCTTTATCAAGTGCTTCATTTTCTTTGGCACTAACATATTTCAAAACACCATTATTAAAATTACCAGAAGCTACAAAAGGTATTTCACCATCTTCATAATTTAATTGGCTTCTAGAGGCAGGCCTAGAAACATCAAATAATTCACCAACTTTGAAAGATTTCCATTCACTTATATTCATATTATTTTTACTGAATGATGATATTTTATTTATATTATCAATTATTTTTTGATTACTTTTAAAGTAATCACCCATTATTTTTTCCATATAAGATATATCAAGTGAACCATCATCTTTTATCGGTAATTTAACTTCTATTTCCTTTGCTAATTGTCTTGTAAATTTATTGACATAATCAAATCCTAATAAATATGCTGCTTTCTTAAAAACTGTAAGAAAGAATAACATTGATTTTTCTGTCCAAATATTATCATATGGATACATTCCTTGCACATGAGAATATCCGATAAAATCATTTGGTTGATAAAAAATTGCTGATGCACTAGTTGTATCACTAAAAGTTATTATCCCACCTTTTTCAGTTGGTTTTAAATCAACATATCCACCAACACCATTATTAAAACTTGAATTTACTATAACAGGAATAGAACCTTCTTCTTGAAACAATAGAGAATTTTTTAGATTATAATTTTTTGTTGGATGAATGTAAAATAATTCTCCTACTTTAAATGATTTCCAATTATCTATATTTATTTTATTCATTTTCATCATCCTTTGGTATTTCTATAGTTATATTATTTTTATTATCCTTGAAAGAGCCATTATATAAAATATTATTAATCAAGTTGTCATTAAATTCTTTTATATCTATCTTATTGTTATAAAAATAATAGTCCAATATCGTTTTTCTAAAATCCTCATCATATAATTCTAATTCTTTTGCTGGTACTTGATAACTTAAATGTTGATCAACTTCAAAGCCTGGTTTAATCCATTGTATAGAATTATCTCCGCTTTGCTTATTAATTATATCTACCCATTTATCTTCAATAGATTGCCATTTGCCCTTAACATCATGTCTTCCTTGATTTTTAACTGTTTCTAATCCATCTTCAGAAATGTAGCAAGCAAATATTTCTTTATTATTTTGAGGAATACCAGATTCAAATATAAATACGGAAGTTGTAATGCCCTCACTAAATGTTTTTTCAGGTAATTTTATTATTTTTTTCAAAGTATGTTTCATTAATATTCTTTTAACTAGAGTTTGATTTACTTTTTCTAATTTTTTCTCAGGTAATATGAACGCACATAACGTTCCCTTTTGAACACTATCCAGTACATTTTTTACGATTTGAATACAACCATATTTATTTTCAAATGGTGGATTCATTAAAACTTTAGTTATATTTTTATCCTTTATCCAGTTACTTGCCTCTTCTGTTCTTGAATCTAATTGAACTAAATTTGTTTTTCCATCTTTATGGATTAACATATTTGCACATGCTAGCGCATATATTTCCCTATCAAATTCTATACCATATAATTGTTTAGATTTAATATTCTTTGCTGTTAAAGTGTTAATCCCACCAGCTTCACTTATCATGTTACACATAGCCTTTACTAAAAAAGCACCAGAACCGCATGCAGCATCAAGTATTACATCGTCCTTATGAATTCCTATTAATCTATACATTAATGAAGTTACATGATCTGGAGTAAAAACTTGTCCACTTTCAGATTTCTTCTTATATCTATTAAATTCATTGAAGAAGATACCCATAACATCTTCACCATTCCAATAATCACTATTAATAGAATCACTTATTTCGGTAACCCATTCAATAAAATTTGAAATAGCTTCTTGATTGCTGGTAGTATTCATCTTTATATCAGAGAAAACTTCTAATAATATATCTATTTTTGGATTAACATTATCCTCATTCTTTAATTCTGTTTTTAAAGTTGATTTAATACATGCCGAAAATGTTTCATAATCCATCTTTTTATTTAATGGAGCATCATATCTTTTAGCTACTAATGCACACGCAGTAAAAATCATTCTATGATACAAATTCTTAATACCAAATTCTGTATGTAAACAATTATTTATCTTAGCTGTTAATGAATATATTTTATCTTTATCAATCTTATTTTTATTTAATAATCCAATATAGTATTCTTTATTTTGCAATTCACTGGTTGTTTCTATCTCATTATTATTTCTATATACTTTAATATCAAAACCATTATAAAGAATACCAATTACATTTTTATATTTTGTTAATGCAATAGTACAATTCTTTTTAATTTCTTCAACTTGTTTATCTTTTAATTCAACTAAAGTAGATTTTGCTTCTAATATTATTGCAGGGTCATTTGTATTGTCTGGAAGATACCATCCATCTGGTTTATCATTAACTCCTTTGAATCCTAATTGATTAAAAGTAGTTAATTGTCCAACACCTGCTTTTACATTTTTAATTTCTTCTTTAAAGCCAAGTATATAGCCCGCCATTTCCCTTATTTCATCTTCAGTATAATTTTGATTATTTAATACTCCTGCCATATTATTTCACACCTTCCTTTATTGTTTTAAATTCAATTAAATTACTGATATCGCAATCTAGTACTTCAGCCATTTTCTTTAATGAATTTAAACTTATTTCTTCATCTTTAGCAATTTTAGATATTGTTGTTGAAGACAACTTTGTTAGTTTTTTTAATCTTGTTTTAGTCATTTTGTGCTTTTTCAATTCACACTCTAATGGTAAATAAGATATCTCTTTCATACATCATCACACCCTACAACAATTATATCATAAATATCTTTATATTAATAGATTTTTTATCTATATTCATTAAACTAATGTTTACAAATGTAAATTATATATTTATATTTATATTTATAAACATATAAAATATGTGGCACGTTTTGTTACAAAGTAATGAAAGTGGCGTTAGTATTTTTCCTTTTTTATGAAACTAAATGTTGAAATAAAAAAAGGCACCTTTACTACTTACGATAATTTGTAGTATTGATGCTCGAATGGGATTCCAAAGGGAGAATTTCCTTGGCACACTGATATTGGTTCTACCAATATCGTAGTGTGTTACTAACTTTTATTAAAGTTAGTTTCTATAAGGATAGATCACCATCTCTCTTTTTATGTCTTTCTTGAAACTCTTCAATATCTTCTTCAGATTTTCTATTAAGTTTTTTAATATATCTGTCATAGTTTTTTGGAAGTAATCCTACATGCTTTTTAAGTGGTATTTCTTTTGTTGTACCTTCTCCTATATCATTTACTTCCCATTTAGAATATAGTCCTTTATCATAGATTCTTTTAATTGAATCTTCTGTATTGTCTTTATCATTATCATTACCTATATGCAAGATTCTTCTAAATAGTTTTGCTAGTGTTTCAAGCAGTTCATTAATTGTATTGATTAAACTTTTATTATGTTCTCTTAATTTATCATTCTTCTTTTGTAAGTTAGCATTTTCTTTTTCAAAGTTTGCAAGTGATTTACTATAACTATTCATTTGATGAAATGCTTTTTCTAATTTAGGTTGCATATCTAATACTTTTTTAGATTCATGGATAACATCATTTATATCTTCAAATGTTTTAGTGATAATCTTAACATGATTCTTATCAAATATTATTTCTTTTTTTGATTCTAAATCCTTATCTAATTTTTCAATTGTTTCTGATAATTTCTTATCTTTTAATTCTAATTGTTTAATATTATAATTAGTTAATTTTTTAAATTCTTTAACTGATAGATGTTCTCTATCACTACCTTTAATACCTCTATCTACTTCAAATCCAGCCTCTACTAATCTTTCATAAAATTTATCTTGTAATTGTGATAAATGAATTTTATCTTTAATATATTGCTTTTTAGATATTGTGTATCTTTCTGTATTAGTTCTTTTATCATACTTTCTAACTAAAGGAACTACAATACAATGAACATGTGGTGTTTTCTCATCGTTATGCATTACCATTTGAAGTATTTGTTCTGGTTTATATCCTAAATCTTTTATAACAAAGTCATTACATACATTACCAAATTTTATTAAATCATCTCTATCTAGATTCTTAACATATTCTGAATTAGTCATATTAAATTCTAAATCATCGGCTACTACATTTTGAGAACTATTTAACATTTGATTAAATGTCTTTTTTCTTTCTGATCTTTCAGTTTTCATTCTTTCATTATGTTCCATTCTATATTCTTTAGTTATTTCATAAAACTTCTTAACATATTTTGTATCATTTAACGGAATTATTTCTATATTATTTGATGTCTTTGAAATGTCTATATCAGAATTAGAATTATATGCTTTTTTATTTCTATTATTGTGAGCACCTATTTGAGCTAAATCAGAAATAGTTCTTATAGGTTCACTTCTAAATATTGCATAATTCATACTAACTTACCTTCTTGTATTTGAAATCTAATAACATTTTCTATAACATTAGATTTATTATTTTTATCAAATTGTTCTACATCATTTTTTCTATTATCCTCTAAACTTGTAATGTAATAGTTCTCTGTTGTTCCTACATTTCTATGTCCTAACAGATTGGCTACATCGTTTATATTTGTTCCATTATTTAATACTTTAGTTGCATATGTTCCTCTTAAATCATAGAATCTACATTTTTCTATTCCTAATTCACTATGAATTATTTTAAATGGATATTTAGGAACATCAGTTCCAGAGAATGATCCATCATCATTAGTAAATACTAGATTTAATATTTCTTCATTTGTTTTGTTAATAACTATTCTTTTATCAACTACCTTTCCATTTTCATTTTTAACCATTTCTAAATGATAATATTTATAATCTTTTCCAAATACTTCTTTAAGATAATCTTGTCTTTCTTTATAATTTTTTAAAGCAGTTATTAATGTATTTCCAATATATATTTGTCTTGTTCCTAATATAGTTTTAGTTGTTCCTAAATACCATCTTCCTAAACTATCTTTAGGCTTATCATATAAGTTATTTTGAACATTAATGATTCCATTTTCTAAATCTATATCTTCCCAAGTAAGTGCAAATACTTCTCCTGTTCTCATACCTGTATAACAATATGTTAAGAACGATGCTACAAAAGTAGCATTGTCCTTAAATCTATCAATTATTCTATCTATTTCTTCATTCGTATAATAATGTCTTTTATTATTTAGTTCTTCTTCTATTTTAGGTAATCTTAATGTAAGTGCTGGATTATATTTAATAAATCCATATAGATTACATGCATCTCTAAATGAGCCTTTAATAACTTTTAAGATATTCTTATAATATGTTTTTGAATGGTTATATTCATTTACTAAATCAGTTATAAATGAATTTAAAGCAACACTTGTTATCGTTGATAACTTATATTTCCCAATATTCTTTTTTAGATACTTATTTATTATTATTTTATATGTTTGAATAGTATTATATTTTAGATTATTTATACAATAATTTTCTAACCAATAATCAAGATAATCTGAATAAGATAAATCGCATTGCTTAAATGGAATACCTGCATTTAAGTATTCAGCATATGCTTGTGTTCCAGATTCTAAAGCTTCTGCTTTAGTTCTAAATCCTGATTTACTTAACCATTGTCTTTTATTATCTACGTTAGCTATTTCAATTCTATATTCATAGAAGTTTCCTCTTTTTCTGATATTAATCTTACTCATTTACTTCTACCTCAATTACTATTTTTTTAATATCAGATAAATTAGATAAATCCTTTCCCTCATTTTGAATTAAAAATCTTTCTAGTGAAGATTTTAATACTTTTAAACTTCCTAATTTAATAGCTGGTAGATAACCTTTTCTAATTAATTCATAAATATAATTCGGACTAGAATGTAATATAGAAGATACCTCATGAACTGTATAAACTAACTTATCATTCATCTGTATCACCTACAATTTCATCTATCATTCTTTGCATTTCAGCTTGTTCTTCTGGTGTAGCTAAATCTTTTTCAATCTCCTTACCTAACCACCAAGGTGTTGGTGATTTATCAATTTTATCACTATTATATTTATAATTATTTCTTTTATTATATTTATTATTATGTTCAACTGAATAATCAATATCATCTTGATTATATGATTTATCTCTTATTGACCATTTAGTCCATACGTCATCAACTAATTGAATAACTCTCTTTGTATTTTTATCATTATGATCATAAATACATTTAATTAATCCTATCCTTTCTAATTTCTTAATATGTCTTGATGCTGTTTCTATTGTTATATTATACATTTCTGATAACCTTTTATTAGTTATCCAACAATATCCTTCCTTTTTGCATAAGTATATAATACGTTCAGCAATCAATTTTTCTTCAGGTGTTAATAATTTCGTTTCATAAATTTCTTTTGGTACTATTGCATAAATTACAATATAGTTTTCCATGTTTTAATCTCCTTTCAAATTACTGAACATCGGCCTTTGTTCAATATCATTATCTCGAATATTGATTATTTAAAACATGGAAAAAAAATCTCTAATTTTTTCCTAGAGATTTAGTTATTTTTTTCCTAAATTTTTCCTAAATTTAATTATTTATTCCATCCAAATTTATAAATAAAGTATCCAACTATTAACCCACCAATTACTGCAATTAATAATTCAACAATTGTTTTTAATAAATTATTTTCTTTCTCTTCTTCTGTTTCTTTTTTATTATTATTTCCTATTATGGATTTTTTTATTTTATTGTTATTTCCTATGTTAATTCCCATTATCATCACCTACGATACTATCTTCAATCTTATTATTATCACCGATATTAATAGAATTATCATTATATACAATCGATTCTATTTCTTTAATTACTACATCTTTTTTTAAATTATCAGAAAAATCTATATATAACTCATCCAAGTTACCATAATTGCTTTCTAATACTTTAAATATCTCGAGCAGTTTATCTTTTATCATAGCTAATATATTATTATATGTATATAAACTCAATTTTCTATGTGCACTTATTACATCTCCATTTGTTTGCTGATAGTGATTCACTAAAACTGGATTTACTTCTAATGCTAAAGAGTGATCTTCTGATTCATTTTCTGCTTTTGCCATTTGCATTATTGTTGAAATAGGATCTCTTATCTCTATTTTTGTAAACATTTCAATTGCTTTTAAATCAGAAAGAGGAATATTAATATTTTTGTATAATGCATAACCAACTTGAACATTTCCAATTAATATCGCATTTGCATTTCTATAACTTGGGATTTCATCATTCTTTTTATATCCGTTCAATTCATTACTAACCCATTTTTTTATTTCTTCATCATCTATGTCCTCTAGAATAAAATCTAAACTTTGCATTGCTTGCAAAATATTAATATTATCCATAATTAGATCTTTTATTATTTTACTTCTTTTTTTTGCCATAAATTACTCCTTTTAATATTATTCATTATTGTTTCCAATGATACTATCATCAATTTTATTATTATCTCCTATATGTATTGAATAATCATTATATATATTACCTTTTTGAATATTTGTTTTTGCAGTATTCTTAGATAATGATAATTTATAGAAATCACAAATATCTCCATGTCCTTTTATATATTTACTTTCAACTATTTCATATTTTTCAATATTTCCGTTAGGAAGCTTTCTCAAAACAAATTGTCCCTCTATCAAAGGAGTTGTTGTATCTGTTATTGTTAATCCCGTTTTACCAAACAATCCTTCAACTTCTTTTATTTTTGTTCCACTCTCATCATATATTTCTACATTTTCAGTAAGAAAGTTTTTCAATATGTCCCTCATAAAGTCCTCCTTTAAATAATTTTATTCATAAATATTATATCACTACATTAAATTATTACCTAATCGTTGAATATTGTAACAATACACTTATCAGCTAATACATTTTTTATAAAGTCATCTGATTCTCTCTTTTTAACATTTTTTATATTTAATTGTATAGCTATTTTTATATATGCACTTTTCTTTGATAAATAATAACCATTTTTATATGTCATTAATCTATCTATTAATTCTTCATCAGTTTCAGGTGGTGTATCAAATTCCAATGATTTAATTATAAATTTTTCTACTTCATTTAATTTATCAAATGAACTTTTTACTTTTTTAAGAAGAATCATACACATTTTTACTGACTTATCATACGTTTTTCTATCTAGTGTTATAACACCTGTATTTGTTTTAGATAAATATGAATAATCAGTAGCAAGATCATATGATAATGTATAGTCTTTAATATTTTCATCTATAAATATTTTAAATTCTAAATCTTCAGTTATTTCATATTTCAATGCTTCTTCATACATAGCATGTACAAGCATATTTGTTGGTAAAATATCCACTATTTCAGCAAAGTCATTTTTTAATTCAATATAATCATATTGTTCAATTATTTTATCAGATATATTATTTTTCCTTAATTATATTTTTAC
>ULXL01010125.1_pt1 | contig 17698 bp, 13 predicted proteins | sample 1961241 | NCBI WGS metagenome assembly ULXL01 (sample SAMEA4835837, study PRJEB28245) | human gut metagenome | biome: gut microbiome; material: fecal sample | place: Denmark | collected 2008
CTGCCCCGCTCGTCTGGCTGGGCCGGGCCGCTGCGGACGGGAGCCTTGCAGACCTCGGCCTGACGCTTTTGTGGACAGTCCTGCCGTTCGTGCTGGCCTATGTGCTGCTGAACCGCAGCTTTATCCACATCGTCACCACGCGGCGCGGACAGGTCAAGGTGCGGTACGAGAAAAAAGCCATGCGCGCCTCCTCGCAGAGTGCGGCGCTCTACCGCCGGGAGCTTGCCCGGCTGACCAGCAGCTCCGGCTATATGCTCAACGCCGGGCTTGGCCTTGTGTTTGAGCTGGTGCTGGCTGTGCTGGCGGTGGTCAAACGGCGGGAGCTTCTGGCGGCGCTGAGCGCAATCCCGAATCTGCGTGCCGCGGCTGCGCCGATTCTGCTGCTGGCCGGGATGATGATTTCCGGCATGGTGTTCTTTACGGCGTCCTCGGTGTCGCTGGAGGGCAAGAGCTACTGGATCGTGCGCTCCATGCCGGTCGAAACCAAAAAGATTTTGCAGGCGAAGCTGAATCTGTCCAATTCGCTGGCCGTCGCGCCGGCGCTCGTTATGATGCTTGCCGCCGCGCTGGTGCTGCGTGTTTCCGCCGCAGAGACGGCGCTGCTGCTGGCCTGTCAGCTGATGTTCGTGCTGCTGACGGCGAACGTCGGCCTGGTGGAAGACCTGCGCCACTGCAACCTCGACTGGATCAACGAAACGCAGGCCGCGAAGCAGGGCGCGGGCGTTCTGCTGAGCATGCTGCTTGCCTTCGGCTTTGTGGTGGCGGTCGGCGCGCTCTATTTCTTCCTGCTGGCGGTTCTGATGCCGGCGACGGCCGCCCTCGGCCTGATTCTGGCGCTGATGGCGATTTTGTACGCGCTTACCGCCCGCTGGCTCATGACCCGCGGTGTAAAGCGCTTCGAAACGCTGCGCTGACACGGCAAAAGCCTCCCCCTGCCATGCAGCGCATGGCAGGGGGAGGCTTGGGCGCGGGCGCTTATACCGTGCAGTACGGGAGCGTTTTCCGGTCCGCGAAGCGGTAGGTGCGCAGAAACGGCTCCGGGCGCAGGCCCTTTTGCAGATAGTCGAGCAGCAAAAGTGCGCAGGCGCGGCTGTCGCTGCCGGCGTTGTGGTGGTCGAGGTCGAGCCGCAGATGGTCGCAGAGCGTGTTCAGCTTGTGGTTCGGCAGGTACGGATATGCCTTTCGGCCCATCTGGCAGGTGCAGAGATAGACGGCCTCCGGCTTCCAGTCGATGCGATAATCGTGCAGACAGCTGGCCAGCACCCGCAGATCAAACGGCGCGTTGTGCGCGACCAGAATGCGGCCCGCCAGCATCGGCTCCAGCAGCTGCCAGAGCGCGGGAAAGTCCGGCTTGCCGCGCACCTGCTCCGGCGTGATGCCGGTCAGCGCGATATTGAACGGATCAAAGTGCGTCTGCGGGTCGACAAGCGTGTAAAGCTCCTGCACGATCTCGCCGCGCTCGATCACGCTGACGCCGATGGCGCTCATGCGCCGGTTCTGCGCGTTCGGCGTTTCCACGTCGAACGCCACATAACGTTCTTCCATAGTTCCACCCCATTTGACAGGATGGAACCAGTATAGCAGATTTTTCGCCCCTTGTCAGCCCTCTTCGATCGCGCTCGTCGGGCAGGCATCCATGGCCTCGGCGGCAGTCTCCTGCGCGCTTTCCGGCACGGGGCCGGGCGCTGCCTCGGCAAAGCCGTCGTCCCTGAGAGAAAAGACCTCCGGGCACGTTTCGGCGCACAGGCCGCAGCCGATGCAGGCGTCTTCATTCACATGGTAGTGCATATGCATTCTCCTTTATATAGAAAAGTCTGAGCCAGCCGGTTTTCCCGGCTGGCTCTAGTATCTGCAGTTTTTTATCTTTTTTTCCTGTGCGGGAAAATTCCCTTGCCCAGCCGCGCCTTTGCCTTGCGCAGTCCCCGGCGGCAGACAAACATGACCGAGAACGCAAGCAGGCCCAGCACGACGAGGATCAGCAGCGACGGCTTGTCCAGCGCGCTCAGCGTAAACAGCTCCGGCAGGAAGAAGTAGCACACCACGAATGCGATGCACAGTCCGACGAGCATGGCCTTGCGGAGCTTATTCATCGGCAGCGAGGTCTGATGGACCATCAGCAGGCCGACGATGCCCATAATGCCGGTGCAGAGCGTGGAGAGCATATCCTCTTTGATATGGAATGCCAGATAGAACAGCATCACGCCGACCACGAGAATGAGGTCAGACAGCGCGGCGGGCAGCGCCCGGTAAATGACGTTCGGCAGAAAGCGGCCGCTGATGCGGTTCTCGTTCGGCTCCATGGCAAGGATGAACGACGGGATGCCGATGGTCAGCGCGTTGACCAGACTCAGCTGCGCGGGCGTATACGGATAGGGGAGCGTAAAGAACAGCGTGATGAGGGAAAGCACGAACGTGAAAATATTCTTGACGAGATACAGCGACGCGCTGCGCTCAATATTGTTGATGACGCGCCTGCCCTCGGCCACGACGGACGGCAGCGCGGAAAACTGCGAATCAAGCAGCACGATATGCGATGCCTGACACGCGACGCCCGAGCCGGAGGCCATGGCGATGGAGCAGTCTGCCTCGCGCAGCGCCAGCACGTCGTTCACGCCGTCGCCGGTCATGGCGACCGTGTGCCCCGCCCGCTTCATGGCTGCGACGAGCTTCTTTTTCTGATCCGGCGTGACGCGTCCGAAGACGGTCATGTCCTCCGCCGCCTTCGCAAGCTCCGCGTCCGTTTTGAGCGTTCGCGCGTCGACAAATTTCTCCGCGTCCGGAATCCCGGCACGCCGCGCGACCTCCGAAACAGTCAGGGGATTGTCGCCGGAAATGACCTTCGTGCGCACGCCCTGCTGCGCAAAATAGGAGAACGTCTGCGGCGCTTCGGGCCGGATCTTGTTGCTCAGCAGGATCAGCGCCAGCGGCATCATTTCCGCGTCCAGCGCTTCGTCCGACAGCTTCCCGTCGTAAAGCGCCAGCAGCAGCACGCGGCAGCCCTTCGCCGACCATTCCTCCGCCAGCGGCAGATACTGCTCCTTTTCCGGGCAGTTCGCCAGCAGAATTTCCGGCGCGCCCAGCAGATACGTCTCATCCTCATGGAAGGATACGCCGCCGTATTTTTTCGCCGACCGGAACGGCATGGCGTCAATCGCCGTCTGCATGGACTGTCCGGTAAAATACCGCCGCAGCGCGGCCATGGTGTCGTTGTCGTCCTGCATGGCGCAGACGTAATCGGCCATGATCATGCGGATATCGTCGTCGATATAGCGCTCCGGCTGTAAGGGAACAATGTCGTCGACGGTCATTTTCGGCTCTGTGATCGTGCCGGTCTTGTCGACGCAGAGCGTGTCGACGCGCGCAAGCGTCTCAATGCAGCCCATGTCGTGCACGAGCGTGCGCCGGTTTGCCAGCCGGATGACGCTGGCCACCAGCGCAAGACTTGTCAGCAGATACAGCCCCTCCGGGATCATGCCGACGATGGAGCCGACCGTGCTCGTCACCGCGTCCGTGATGGGGCTTTTCAGCCACAGATACTCCTTGATGAACATCACCGCGCCCAGCGGAATGACAAGGAAGCCGATCCATTTGATCAGACTCGTCAGCGAATGCATCATCTCTGACTGCGGCTGCGATCCGGTCTGCTTGGCCTCCAGCGTGAGCCGGGAGACGAAGCTGTCCGCGCCCACGGCGGTCAGCCGTGCGCGGCAGCTGCCGGACACGACAAAGCTGCCGGAGAGCAGCCGCTCGCCCGGCTTTTTAACGATCTCATCGGCCTCGCCGGTGACGAGCGCCTCGTTGACGCGGCATTCACCCGCCGCGACGACGGCGTCCGCCGGGATCTGGTCGCCGGGGGAAAAGACGGCGATATCGTCCCGCACGAGCTGGGCCGCATCCAGCTCGACGGTCTGCCCGTCCCGCACGGCGCGGCATTTCGGCGCGGCCATGATCTTCAGCCCGTCGACCTTTTTCTTCACCCGCAGATCCTGCAAGATGCCGATGAACATATTGCAGAACACGGGGCCGAGGAACGTCAAATTCAGCCACTGCCGCACGGCGATCACACAGCCTGCCAGCAGGAAGAACAGGAAGTTAAAGTACGTAAAAACGTTTTTTGCGATGATCTCCCGGACCGACGCGCCGGGAGACTCCACCGGCGCGTTGCCCCAGCCGCCGTCCAGCCGCTCCTGCGCCTGCGCGGCGCTTAAGCCCGTCTCGGCGTCCGCCTCCAAAACGGGGATCTCCTGCCGCTGCGGCCCGTCCGGCTCCTTCGGTTTTCGTTTCAGGAATGACGCTGCCACAAATGCCGTCCTCCTCCAAGTAGTTGCTGATATCATATCACATCTGCGGCAAAATTTATCAACAAACTGTATATTTTCAGAAAATCGTAAGAAATCATGCACCGGACGGGGAAATTCCGATACCGCCCATACTGCTTGCGGAAAAAGATCAGCATTTGATCGTGGTTGCTCTTGTAATCAGCAAGTACGCTCGCTTGCCTTACATATGGAGACGTCCGTTTGGATGCGGGAAAGCGCGTGATATGGAAAGGGCGGTTCTGGCGGAAGGACGTCTGGCGAGGATGGAGAAACAGAACGCTTCTTTCAGATTCGTGTTTCTTCACCTCTTGCTTCGTCGTGCGTCGCTGGAGCGGAAAATCCGCAGTGTTATCCGAATAACGTGTTTTACTTGAAATTATTTGCGGATTGGGTATAATGGAATGGATAAAACCGGTAGCCGGGGAGGCAGCTATGGAATACTATGCGAAATCCGAAAATCTGCAGGGGCATCAGGAAACTGTGAAGGAGCATTTACAAAAGGTCGCTGCGCTTGCGCGGGAGTACGGGGAGGCGCTTGGCCTTGCAGATGCCGCAGGACTGGAAGGGCTGGTACATGATTTTGGAAAGTATACCGAGGCGTTTCAGGATGTGTGGAAAGGCAAACGAACAGGCGTTGACCATGCGATAAGCGGGGCCTGCTTCCTGGAATGCTGCTATAGGGGGAGACCCGGCAGCCGTCCTGTGATAGAGGCGGTCAATGGACACCATGCCGGTCTTGTGGCCTACGATATGATAAAGGCGGAGCTGCACGCGATTGCAGATGATCGTAAGCAAGCCCACGGAAACGCCGGAAAAACGCCCTCGATTGAAAACGCAGCGCAGCTGAAAGAGGCAAACGCCGCGTTTCAAAAGGATTTTCCTGATTTCAGACTGCCAAAGCTTCCGATACCTCCTGCCGATGAACTGGAATCCATGCTGTATACCAGATTGCTGTTTTCTTGTCTGGTGGATGCAGACTACACGGCCTCTGCAATGAATGACGACAGTACATACCTTGATCGTGCGGAGGACTGCTATTTTGACCCGCAGGCGCTTCTGGAAACACTGTACGCCTATTGCGGCAGCATCCGGCAAGCCTCCACTGCGGACAAAACCCTGAATCAGTACCGGGATCAGGTCTTTGAACAGTGTGGGAAGATGGGTGATAAGCCGGAGGGATTATATACGCTGACGGCGCCTACCGGAACCGGAAAAACGCTGGCGCTGCTGCACTTTGCGCTGCGGCACTGCCTGAAGCATGGGAAAAAGCGGATCATTATTGTCCTCCCGTTTTTGACGTTGGCGGAACAGAATGCAGATACGTATGCTAAAATCATCCCAAACGTGCTGGTCGACCATAGCCAAAGTGATTTACCGGAGGAGGCCCGGGAGCTGGCCGCCAGATGGAGCGCTCCGGTCATCATCACCACGTCTGTCCGTTTTTTTGAAGCTCTGTTTTCAGACCGACCGACCGTCTGCCGAAAGCTCCACAACATTGCAGGCAGCGTTGTGGTATTTGACGAGGCCCAGAGCCTGCCCGCCAGTCTGACCTCCGCCACGCTTCGCGCAGTGAATGCGCTGTGCAGCCGCTATCACACGACCATGGTATTCTCCACAGCGACGCAGCCGGATTTTGCCGCGCGAAAGGATCTGAATTGGACGCCCTGTGAGATCCTTCCGGAGCACAGAAAATTGTTCGAGGCTCTGAAGCGGGTGAATGTGGAATGGCGGATCGGGAATGAAACGTCCCTCGAAGCCATTGCAGAGGAAATGGCGGGCTGTGCGCGGATCTGCGCCATCGTTAATCTGCGCCGTCACGCCCGGCAGATCGCTGACGTACTGTCACGGCTTTGCCCCGAAGACACGGTTTTCTTTCTTACCACGGACCTGTGCCCCGCGCACCGGAGCCGGCAAATTGAGATCATCCGTCAGCGGCTGAAGCAGAAGCTGCCCTGCCGGGTCGTGGCGACCCAGTGCATCGAGGCTGGGGTAGACCTTGACTTTGAAACGCTGTATCGCGCGCTGGCTCCGCTGGATTCCATCATTCAGGCTGCCGGACGCTGCAATCGGAACGGCTGCGGTTCTATGGGGCAAGTGATCGTATTTCGCCCGGAGGACAGCCGTATGCCGTATCCTGACGACTGGTACAACAATGCTGCGGTCACAGTACAGGAAATGAATCCGCCGTTTTCCATCCATGACCCGGAGAACATCCGGGAATACTACCGGCGGCTGTTTGACGGCACGGTCGATAAACCGGAGCTGACGAAGGCAATCGACGCACGGGCCTTTGCAGAAACGGCGGCGCAATACAAGCTGATCGCCAGCGCCGGTGCACAGGTCATTGTTCCCTATGCCGCAGAGCGGGAGCTGTATGAACAGATCGCAGAGCAGCTGCGAACGCAGGGCGTCACCGGCGCGCTGCTGAAGCAGGCGGCGCCGATCACCCTGACCTGTTTTGCAAAAAATCTGGCCCTGTATGCCGAGCAGATTCCGTTTGCCCGCCGTGGCAGAGAACAGTCTGCCGAACAGGCCGCAGGCAGCAATGTCTATCTGCTGTGCCAGCAGTATGAGGACCTGTATTCGGAGCAGCTGGGCCTGCATTTTCCGCAGGAAGAACGATTTGATTCTATATTTTGAAAAAAAGCACACTGGTTGTCCGGATTATTGGACAGCTGGTGTGCTATTCTATTTTTCGTGGATACTTGACAAATTACCCGTTATATTTCATACTTATTTTGTCAGATATTTCATTCTTCTAACAGACACGTGCTATGGACGTCCTGTTCACAGTCCGAATCAGGACGAACAAATTACGGAGGTGAAGCGTATTTGAAAGAAATCACGATCGAGGTCTGGGGAGATTTCGCCTGTTTCTCTGCCCCTTATGCAAAAGTAGAACGGCTGACCTACCCATTCCCAACCCCATCAGCCGCCAGAGGGATTTTATCGGCAATTTATATGAAACCGAAGGAGTTCCGCTGGCAGATCAACCGCATTGAGGTATTGAACCCCATCCGCTATATCAGCTTCAAGCGCAACGAGGTCAAATGTACCGTCGGTTCGGAGCCGATCTCCACCGAGGAGGAGCGAACGCAGCGGCAGACGACGGCGCTGCAGGACGTCCGCTACCGGATCGCGGCGTCGATCATTCCCCGCCCGGCTTTTGCGGGAAAAGAGCTCCAACTGTATGAGCAGGCGCTGCGGCGCATCCGAACGGGAAAATGTTTCCACCAGCCGGAGCTTGGAATGCGCGAGTTTGTCTGCTATTTTGAGGAGAGCGACGGGACGCGTTCGCCTATCCAGCAGTCGATGGACGCAGGGCTGATGGTCTACGACCTGTTTGCGCCGGATGATGTGGAGGTCACGAAAAAGACGAAGATCAAAATGTCCCTGTTCCACGCGGTCATGGAGAACGGCGTGATTCTGATCCCGCCCTATGACAGTCCGGAGGTTCTGAAGGGGGAAGGCCTATGCTGAAAGCACTATATGACTACGGAGTACGCCGCCAGCTGGCTTTGCCGCCGGGATTCGCGGGGAAAACCATGAAGGCATATATTTCCCTCTCTGAAAGCGATGACCATGTCAGCGTCTATCTGGGGGGAGACGAGCCTGTTCCGTGCCCGGATATCGGCAGTCTGGCCAACGGCAAGGATAAGAGTAATGTTCTTGCAGAGAAGCGCTCTGTCGTCATTCCCGAGGAGCCCGGAAGCAAAAGCACATTCTTTTTGGAGGCACTCCGCAGCGCGGCAGAGGAAGAACCGCTGCTGAAGGTCTGCGTCCGTGCACTGGAAACGCCTGAACTTGCGGCGGCCGTTCGCGCAGAGCTGGATCGGGCCAAAATCAAGCCGGGAGATCGGATCTCATTTCGGGTCAACGGGCAGTCTATCCTGCAATCGGAAAAACTTCGTACATGGTGGAAGTCCTACCGAAAGCAGTTTTTTGCGGCGGACGAACGCCCATCCGCCCTGTGCCTGATCACCGGCGAACCGACGGTTCCCATGACGACGACCACGCCGATACAGGGCCTGCGAGTCGTCGGAGGGCACGCGAGCGGGGATGCGCTGATTTGCTTTGACAAGACGGCATTCTGCTCCTATAACCAGAAAAAAGCGGCGAACGCACCTGTTTCGGAAGAGGCTTTCAGCGTCGTGAAGGCTGCGCTGGATGATCTTTTGAAGGATGCGCCGATCCTTGCAGGAATGAAATTTGTCCACTGGTTTGACCGCGAGATTCCACAGGAGGATGATCCGCTTTATACTGTGGACTTTGGTTATGATCTGCCGGAGGATGAAACGGACGAGGAAGCAGAACCGGAAGCCGCCGTCAACGAGCTGACAGCGCGAAATCAGGCGAATCAAATTCCGGAAAGCGTCTATTCCGGGCAGCCTGTTCCCGATTTGGACAACGTATCCTACTATATTCTGCTGCTGTCCGGCGCAAACAGCCGCGTTATGATCCGCAGATATGACAGAGGCAGCTATCCGGATCTTCGCCGCAATCTGGGACAATGGTATGCCGATCTGGCACTGACCAATCAGGGCGGTACCGGAAACATCAGGCCTGTGAAGCTGGCTGCTCGTCTGCTTCGTCTTTTAAAATTCCAGAAAACCGACAGCCGACCCTTTGAGCGGCTGTCAAAGGAGCTGGCCGGGATCACCCCGGCGGTCGTGCAGGCGATTTTGTCAGGCGGATGCCTGCCGGATGCCGTCGCGGCAAAGGCGCTGGCTTATATTCGCTCGGAGCTGCTGTCGAACGACGACAGCGACACGCGAAGCACCCTGCCCAACAGTCTGGCCTGTCAATGGCTGAAGGTCTGGCTGCTCCGGAAAAATCGAATCCATCATCAGGAGGGAATAATTTTGGAAGCATACAATCTGCATCTTCGCAATGCCGCATATCACTGCGGCGGATTGATGGCCGTATATGCGGCGATCCAGAGGACGGCCATGCCGGACGTCAATACCGGCATTGTGGAGCGGTACTACGCCTCCGCCATTCAGATGCCCGCGCTGGTCATCGGCCAGCTCAGCAGCCGCTCAAATCACCATCTGGAAAAGATCGAAAACGGATGGCTCGCCGATAAATACCGCGAGAAGCTGCAGGAAATTTCCGTCGCGCTGGGGACGTCCATTCCTGCTACGCTGAATCTGGAACAGCAGTCCTATTTTGCGCTGGGCTACTATCAGATGGGCGCGAAGCTCAATCAGGAGAGAAACAGAAACGTCGCCGCCGCCAGAGAAAAGACCGGCGCGGCAGAAGAATAAGAGGAGGAGTATCTTATGGCAATTCAGAACCGATATGAGTTCATGTATTACGTTGCGTGCACAAATTGTAACCCGAACGGAGACCCGGACATGGGCAATATGCCCCGGCTCGATCCGCAGACCATGCAGGGCTTCATCACCGACGCTGCAACCAAGCGCCGCATTCGAAATTACGTGGAGCTGGCCCATCAGGGCGAGCCCGGCATGAACATCATCATCCAGCAGGCGACCAACATCAACCGCCATATCGCGGAGGCCAAGCGGGCAGCCGGTGTTGAAGACTGCGCAAAGGCAAAGGAAGCCGTTTACGAAGGCAGAAAAAAGGCCTGTGAGCTGTTCTACGATGTACGTACCTTCGGCGCAGTCATGTCCACAGGCCCCAACGCGGGGCAGGTGCGCGGGCCGGTGCAGATCACCTACGGAAAAAGTCTGGACGCCGTTCTTCCGCTGGACATTTCCATCACCCGTATGGCGGTCGCCGACAAGGTAAAGGATGGCGCTACAGTAGAGGATTACGCGGCATGGGAGCAGGAGCAGCCGGAGGACAAGCTTCGCACAATGGGCCGCAAGCAGATCATCCCCTTCGGCCTGTATGAGGTTCGCGGCTTCGTCAGCGCCAACCTGGCTGAAGAGACCGGGTTTGATGACGAAGATTTGAATGTCCTGTTTGAAGCCATTCTGAATATGTACGAGCATGACCACTCCGCCAGCAAGGGTGAAATGGCCGTCGTTTCTCCGCTGATTATTTTCAGGCACGTTGGCACGGATACCGACGCGGCGCAGAGAATCCGTCAGGCCAAACTGGGCTGCGCCCCGGCCCACAAGCTCTTTGATCTGGTCAAGGTCACGAAAAAAGCTTCCGTTTCCTATCCCAGAAGCTATCGGGATTATGACGCGCTTGTCTCTCTGGACAGGGTTCCCAAGGGCGTGCAGATCGGGTTCAAGCCAAGCGCCTTTGAGCCGGTAGTCTGGGACGCGCTTCCCGCAGACGAAGACTGGTTCTGCCATGGATGAGTGGGAGCCGATTCCTCTTTCCCGACTGTCTCACGCAGGGTTCTGCCTGCGTCGGGCTGCACTGCTGACCAATGAGCAGGTCTGGGCGGAAAGTGCGGATACCGCAAAAGGACGCTCTGAGCATGAGCGGGTCCACACGCAGCGGATAGAACGCCGGGGCGATTCAGCAAAGCTGTATGAGTTCCCTGTATTCTCCAAAGCTATGGGAGTTTCCGGGAAATGCGACTGCATAGAAGCGGAAGCATCCGCCCAGGGCTGCATGATCCCTGCGCTGGATTTCCCGGTCAGGCTGTATCCGGTTGAGTACAAGCACGGAAAACTCCGCGCAGAACAGGAATATGAGGTTCAGCTGTGCGCGCAGGCCATGTGTCTGGAAGAAATGTTCCAGACACAGATCCCGGAGGGCGCCATCTACTACATCACATCGCACCGCCGCTATCCGGTCTCTTTTACAGCGGAGCTCCGCAGTCTTGTAAAGGAAACAATCGAAAGAATCGAGGCGTTTCGCCGAAGCTTTTCGATCCCGCCGGCGGAATACGGGGCGAAATGCAAGGCGTGCTCCCTGCGGGAGCACTGCCTTCCCAGCGTGCAGCGATCCGCGTCCGGCTACTGTATGCAGCTGCGCAAAGAGGCCATGCACGAGGAGGATGTCCCATGAAAAAGCTGCTGGAGACGCTCTATATTACAACGCCTGAAAGCTATCTGTTTGAGCGGAACGGGAATATCTGCATCTCCATCGGCGGTGCAGAAAAGGCCGCTGTTCCAATCACACAGGTGAACTCCATCGTTCTGTTCGGAAAGAACACACTCTCAACTGCGTTGCTCTCATTTTGCTCCCAAAACGACGTGACGATTACATTTCTCAGCGAGAACGGCTTTTTTCTGGGGCGGCTATGCGGCCCGGTCAGCGGAAATGTGCTGTTAAGAAAGCGCCAGTATGAAACACTGGCAGATACAGCCTTTGCAAACCGGTTTGTCAAGGATCTGCTGTTCTGTAAGCTGCGAAACAGCAGATCTGTGTTGGTGCGGTATGCCCGTACTGCCTCTGATGAAGCAGAAAAGAGCGGCGTTGCTGCGGCGGCAGCTGATTTGACCGCAATCGCAAATCGTCTGGATGACTGTACGGACATTGATTCCATGCGCGGAATCGAGGGCGCAGCTGCGTCTGTCTACTTCTCTCGCTTTGACGATCTGCTCTCCAGTCCGAAGGGATACCGCTTTGAGACGAGAAGTCGGCGTCCGCCGCTGAACGAAGTCAATGCGGTGCTGTCTTTTGTCTATACGCTGTTGGCACATGACGTTCGATCTTCGATGGAAGCTGTGGGGCTGGACCCTGCCGCCGGGTATTTGCACACCCTTCGCCCGGGGCGGCTATCCTTTGCGCTGGACATCATGGAGGAGCTGCGTGCGCCCCTGTGCGACCGGCTGGTCATTTCCATGTTCAACAGGGATCAGTTTCAGACGCAGAATTTTACGACAGACTTTGAAGCGGTATACCTCAGCGAGAAAGGGCGGCGAAAGGTTCTTGAACAGTGGCGGGCCAGAAAGCGCGAGTCCATTCAGCACCCGTTTTTGAAGGAGAAAGTTCCCATTGGGATGATCCCATACGTACAGTCTATGCTGTTTGCCCGTGTGCTGCGCGGGGATATGGATCGATACCCGCCGTTTGTGTGGAGGTCATGACATATGATGCTGGTCGTAACCTATGATGTGGACACATCGGATTCTGCCGGGCAAAAGCGCTTGCGGAAAGTAGCAAAGATCTGTGAACGACACGGGATGCGTGTTCAAAACTCCGTGTTTGAGGTGCTCGTGGACGCTGCACAGCTGGTCGTGCTGAAACAGGAACTGGGAAAAGCTATCGATATGGAGCAGGATTCTGTCCGCTTTTATCGACTCGGCAATTCATACGAGAACCGGATCGAAAGCATGGGACGCAAGCCCCTCGTGGAAGCAGGAAGTGCCTTGATCTTTTAACGCCAACCCCTGCCGTACACATTTTTGCGGCAGGTTGGCGCATGAAATCCATGCAAGATATACAGCTTTTGGATCTCTTCTTGGAAAACCAAAGGAAGCCAGACATAAAACTGTATCATCTTTCGGCAATTTGCCGCAAAACCTCATGACGGACTTGTGGAAAATTGCTGTCGCCCCTCCCGCAGGGGCGTGAGTAGAAATACCAATCGGTTCTACGATTATCTGAATACCGGCCTGGTCGCCCCTCCCGCAGGGGCGTGAGTAGAAATATTGAGCAAGAGAAACCGATCACGTTTTACTTTGGTCGCCCCTCCCGCAGGGGCGTGAGTAGAAATTTTTTATCGCCTGATATGTTCATCACGCCGATTCGTCGCCCCTCCCGCAGGGGCGTGAGTAGAAATGCAAAGTACAAGAAAGAAAACTACGACCAAATACAGTCGCCCCTCCCGCAGGGGCGTGAGTAGAAATCGTTTATCAACCTAACCACGCCGCCCTCTCCTTGTCGCCCCTCCCGCAGGGGCGTGAGTAGAAATCGCAATCTTATGCCCTTGCAGGTTCTTGTCGTAAGGTCGCCCCTCCCGCAGGGGCGTGAGTAGAAATAAAGCCCTGCCCAAGTCCTTCTGCCATGTAGCCGCGTCGCCCCTCCCGCAGGGGCGTGAGTAGAAATCTTTTCTTCGGCGTAAAATACAATTCCGCTGATAGTCGCCCCTCCCGCAGGGGCGTGAGTAGAAATTTTCCGGATGCCATTGTCGCGGTTGCGCCAATATCGTCGCCCCTCCCGCAGGGGCGTGAGTAGAAATTTTATACGCTGTCCGGGAAGGCTATCCCGGACAACTATGTCGCCCCTCCCGCAGGGGCGTGAGTAGAAATAAGGCGGTTGAGTTCACTTTATTCAATTTCAAAAAAGTCGCCCCTCCCGCAGGGGCGTGAGTAGAAATGGTCAGCGTTTCAGCGATTTTGATGATTGCTTCTGGTCGCCCCTCCCGCAGGGGCGTGAGTAGAAATGCCGGAGGCACTTGGGGAGTTATGCGGGCTATCGTCGCCCCTCCCGCAGGGGCGTGAGTAGAAATGTGTTTCTGCGACAGTTACTTTACCTCGCCCGTTTCGTCGCCCCTCCCGCAGGGGCGTGAGTAGAAATGCTCTATTTAGCGAGCTCTACGCTCAACGACAACGAGGTCGCCCCTCCCGCAGGGGCGTGAGTAGAAATTTCGTCAAGAACGCCGCCGGGACGTGGAGCGCAGCCGTCGCCCCTCCCGCAGGGGCGTGAGTAGAAATACCGGTGACGTTGGCTTCGATATCTGGGACGAACAGTCGCCCCTCCCGCAGGGGCGTGAGTAGAAATAAAGGGTGACATTCGGAAAAAAGAAATGAGTTACAGTCGCCCCTCCCGCAGGGGCGTGAGTAGAAATTCCCCTGAGTTCTTCGTCTGACACGATGTTCAGCGTCGCCCCTCCCGCAGGGGCGTGAGTAGAAATAATTCCGACGCGCTCTCTTCTGACGTCAATTCCGTCGCCCCTCCCGCAGGGGCGTGAGTAGAAATCAGATCAAAAAAGAGGACATCGTCGTATGGCTCAAGTCGCCCCTCCCGCAGGGGCGTGAGTAGAAATATCAATGCGGCACTCCTTATATGGTTTGTAAACAATGTCGCCCCTCCCGCAGGGGCGTGAGTAGAAATATTTTCTTCGCAACAATCTTGCTATCCGATGATTCGTCGCCCCTCCCGCAGGGGCGTGAGTAGAAATTGGTCGGCTGTCGGCAAGGGGGAATTGCTGGTAGACGGTCGCCCCTCCCGCAGGGGCGTGAGTAGAAATGGCGAATTTGACGGCGTTCCCGTCAAGAAGATCGCAAGGTCGCCCCTCCCGCAGGGGCGTGAGTAGAAATACGTTCGTCTTGGTGACGGTGACGGCCTGCGTCGGTCGCCCCTCCCGCAGGGGCGTGAGTAGAAATGTGTATGCGACGTTGATCGTCAAGGGCAAAAAGACGCGTCGCCCCTCCCGCAGGGGCGTGAGTAGAAATCTGGCAGGTGGCGACTAACAAGCCGCTGCGGGCGAGTCGCCCCTCCCGCAGGGGCGTGAGTAGAAATAATGTCGTTTCCGGCATGACTTCCTACTCGTTGACACGTCGCCCCTCCCGCAGGGGCGTGAGTAGAAATGGCAGCACAATGGCAACGGCCACAGTTGCGGAGCAGGTCGCCCCTCCCGCAGGGGCGTGAGTAGAAATAATCCGTCCAGCATCATTATGATTCACAAGTGCTGGTCGCCCCTCCCGCAGGGGCGTGAGTAGAAATTGGCGTTGTTTGTCACCGGCAACACGCCGCCGACGGTCGCCCCTCCCGCAGGGGCGTGAGTAGAAATATTGTGCAGCGCGGTGGTACTGGCCGCAACGAGTGGGTCGCCCCTCCCGCAGGGGCGTGAGTAGAAATACGCGCAATGCCCTCAGCCGCCGTGTCGGCTGCTACGTCGCCCCTCCCGCAGGGGCGTGAGTAGAAATGAAAACGGCAGCATCACACTGCCGTTTTTGCAAAACGTCGCCCCTCCCGCAGGGGCGTGAGTAGAAATATACGACAGAAAAGATGGTAAAGGCTTGGGACGATGTGTCGCCCCTCCCGCAGGGGCGTGAGTAGAAATACGGCAGCGACGGGCAAGAAGATCACAGTCGTTGAGGTCGCCCCTCCCGCAGGGGCGTGAGTAGAAATACCGATCTGACCAGCGTTGAGCTGGAAGACGGCAAGTCGCCCCTCCCGCAGGGGCGTGAGTAGAAATATTTGGGATATCAATTGTGCCATCCAGCATCCATGTCGCCCCTCCCGCAGGGGCGTGAGTAGAAATGTGCCGTATGAACTGTACATCAAGGCCGGTACGGCAGGTCGCCCCTCCCGCAGGGGCGTGAGTAGAAATATAGCCGTTCCCGTAAAGCTTCTGCGCGATCAGCGTCGCCCCTCCCGCAGGGGCGTGAGTAGAAATATAGCCGTTCCCGTAAAGCTTCTGCGCGATCAGCGTCGCCCCTCCCGCAGGGGCGTGAGTAGAAATAAGACTGCAGCGTCTGACGGAGGAACGGCGGTCTACTGTCGCCCCTCCCGCAGGGGCGTGAGTAGAAATCATGCACCACCTCCGCAACGTCGGCGGCGGGCTGGTCGCCCCTCCCGCAGGGGCGTGAGTAGAAATTCTTCAGGTCCACCAAAAATATAGACGTAGGAATTGTCGCCCCTCCCGCAGGGGCGTGAGTAGAAATTCCTGCCTGATCGTATTCATCCGCGATGGTGAGCGGGTCGCCCCTCCCGCAGGGGCGTGAGTAGAAATTCCTTTTCGGCTTCGGCCAGCTTCGCCTGCGCGAGTCGCCCCTCCCGCAGGGGCGTGAGTAGAAATTACGCATAAGGAAGGAGTGAATATCAATGCCGAGAGTCGCCCCTCCCGCAGGGGCGTGAGTAGAAATAACCAAGCGGCAGAAGCCATATAGTTGGACTTGAGTCGCCCCTCCCGCAGGGGCGTGAGTAGAAATTTTATGAAAACCGGCTTGCCGTGATACGTCTCTCCAGTCGCCCCTCCCGCAGGGGCGTGAGTAGAAATGATACCATTTTCTGCGTCCAGAGTGACGGGCTTGCGTCGCCCCTCCCGCAGGGGCGTGAGTAGAAATGATTACGGCGTTCCGTCCGCAAACATCGGCTTCGTCGCCCCTCCCGCAGGGGCGTGAGTAGAAATTCGCATAGCCTCCGTGCATCGCTTGCCTCCTTTTTGTCGCCCCTCCCGCAGGGGCGTGAGTAGAAATACACTCGGCGGGAACGGCGACGTGAAAAAGTTCCGTCGCCCCTCCCGCAGGGGCGTGAGTAGAAATGCAATATGTAAAGCGCTTGGTCTGTCGCTCGACGAGGTCGCCCCTCCCGCAGGGGCGTGAGTAGAAATCGTGATGGATACGGATTTTGTGTTGGACGTTTTCGTCGCCCCTCCCGCAGGGGCGTGAGTAGAAATACTTCACGCAGAGCGTTCGCGCTCAATGCAACGGTCGCCCCTCCCGCAGGGGCGTGAGTAGAAATGACTACATCACCATGAGCCGCGCGCGCTCCGCCGCCGTCGCCCCTCCCGCAGGGGCGTGAGTAGAAATCGGGAGTCCGTGACCATCGTTTTCGCGGCCTGCACCGTCGCCCCTCCCGCAGGGGCGTGAGTAGAAATGGTGTACTCGCGGAGAAATTTCACATCCTGACCAGCACTGGAGCGCTGAATCTCCAGTTATTTGACTGCAAATACGAGGATGTCCGAAAGGCAGCCGTCTTGCAGACGCTTGAGGCAATCTTCTCGAAGCATTGACACGGAAAACGAAGAAAGGAAAAAATGACCAGACAATATCAGATTCAAAAAATCACCGGGAAACCGGACTGGAATAAGATCGAAAAAGCGCCGATCGACCAGAAACTGTGGCTACCCTGTGAGCAGATCAGCGCCTACGCGCAGCTTGCGTACGATGACAGCCGGTTGTATGTGCGCCTTCACGCGGAGGAACCAACGATCCGCGCAGAAAATACCGGCATGCTTGACCAGCCGTGTCAGGACAGCTGCCTGGAGTTTTCTTCAGCGCCGCAGAGCAGGATGCGCGATATATCAACATTGAGCTGAACCCCAGCCTGTGCATCTATTTCGGATTTGGGACCGGAAGAGAGGATCTGATGCGGATCCTGCTTCCGGACGGCGCAAAGACCTTGCATGCAGCCAGCGAAAGAACTCCCAGTGGCTGGGATGTGACGTACGAGCTTCCTTTTCAGCTGCTGCGGCTGTTCTTCCCGGATTTTGCTCCGTCCGGAACAATCCGGGGCAATTTCTACAAATGCGGCGATCTGACCGTGCAGGAGCATTATCTTGCGTGGAACCGCGTGGACGCGGAACGGCCCGATTTCCATCTTCCGAAGTACTTTGGAGCGTTGATTTTTTCTGAATAAGCAAGCAGCCCGGCTCTGAATTCCGAGTTGGGCTGTTAAAGATGGCGGCATCTCATTGTATCAATGGGATGCCGCCATTTTGCTATCATACAATACACCTCCATTCTCAGCGCCCTTTTTGAGCGCAAAAAAGGCGCTGGTCATTGGTCCGTCAAAACCAACAATCCAGCGTCCATAATTTTGTGAAAGATTTT
>ULXL01035910.1_pt1 | contig 17557 bp, 19 predicted proteins | sample 1961241 | NCBI WGS metagenome assembly ULXL01 (sample SAMEA4835837, study PRJEB28245) | human gut metagenome | biome: gut microbiome; material: fecal sample | place: Denmark | collected 2008
AAAAGACTATTAACAAATTTTTATTTGTCAACAGTCTGAAATAAGGATTATTAAAATCCTTATTTTTTATGTTTTCCACAATTATGTGGAAAAAGAAAAAGAGAATTACTTCTCTTTTATACATGTTCAATATTTGTGTAATTTGCTATTTCTTGATTTGTTGTAGCAATATCGTCAATATTAATATCATGAATATTATTATGGCCTGTAATTCTGGCAAAGGTTTTTAGTTCACTATTTAAGACTGCTAGATAATTTTCTAAACGCTTAGCAGATTTTTCTATCTTTAAGCGGCTTTCTAGGAGTTCGTCTTGAGTAGCAACACCTACTGGACACTTGCCAGTCTGGCAGATACGATACTGTTGGCAGGCAATAGCCATCATTGCGGCGGTTCCAATTGCAACGGCATTAGCACCCATCGCTAAGGCTTTAGCTATATCACTGGATAAGCGGAAGCCCCCTGTTATGACCAAGTCTATATCAAGATGATGCTCATCTAAATATTTTCTTGCTCTATGAAGGGCATAAATCGTTGGAACGGATGTTGCATCCTTAATTATCTTGGGACTAGCTCCTGTTGAACCTCCACGGCCATCAATGGTAATAAAATCCGGCTCTGCAAAGGTAACATATTCTAAATCCTTTTCAATCTTTCCAGCAGCAATTTTTATGCCAATTGGTCGACCTTTACTTCTTGTTCTTAAATCGGAAACAAAGGCTTTTAAATCTTCTTTTGTATTTAAATTAGCAAACTTTGATGGACTAATAATGTCTTCACCAATTTTTTTGCCTCTAATGCTAGCAATATTTTCAGTTACTTTACTGCCTGGTAAATGACCTCCCATACCTGGTTTGGTTCCTTGGCCTATTTTTATTTCAATAGCATCACTCTTTTGAAGATTTTCGTCAGTAACGCTATACATATTAGGAATAATTTCAAATATATATTTGTAAGCAGCAGACTTTTCTTCTGGTAGAATTCCACCTTCGCCACTACATGTAGCTGTTTTTACACTGGCGCTACCTTCAGCAAGAGCTATTTTGGCACTTTTTGATAAAGCACCAAATGACATATGTGTAATGTAAATAGGACTTTCTATTATAAGAGGTTTCTTAGCATTTTTACCAATGACAGTTGTTAAAGAAACTGCATCTGATTCTAGTAATGGCGGTGGATTTAACTGATTTCCTAAAATAACAATATCATCCCAGGAAATTATTGGCTTATGGGTTCCCATTGCTGAGATTATACTTTTACCGGTCCTTGCCATTTCATGAATATCAGCCATAGATAATTCCTTTGAGTCTGATTGACGAGAATATTCTTTTAGATATTCCTCAACTGTAGTTTCCTCAATATCATTAACTAATTGATCTTCAATTATCTCTTCAAATAAATCTTTACTAGCTCCGCACATTGGACAAGTCCAATCCGCTGGTAAATCAGAAAATTTTACCTTTTCTTTGGCTTCGTCATATATATGTCCACACATTAGGCAACGATATTTCTTCATATTCGTACCACAATATTAATAGTTTTGGCTTCTTAATTCAAAATAACTTTGAGGATGAGCACATACTGGACATACTTTTGGAGCTTGTTTTCCAACTACGATATGACCACAGTTTCTACAAATCCAAATTGCATCTTCATCTCTACTAAATACAACTTTATCTTCAATATTTTTAAGTAATTTTCTATATCTTTCTTCATGCTCTTTTTCAATAGCAGCAACAGCTCTAAATTTAGCAGCAATAGCTTTAAATCCTTCTTCTTCTGCTACTTTTGCAAATTCATCGTACATATCTGTCCATTCATAATTTTCACCTTCAGCAGCAGCAAGTAAATTTTCTTCTGTTGATGGAATTTCGCCACCATTTAATTCTTTAAACCACATTTTAGCATGTTCTTTTTCATTATTAGCTGTTTCTTCAAAGATAGCAGCAATTTGCTCATAACCATCCTTTTTAGCTTTGCTTGCAAAATAAGTATATTTATTTCTTGCTTGTGATTCGCCCGCAAATGCAGCCATTAAATTTTGTTCTGTTTTTGATCCTTTTAATTCCATATTCTATTTCCTTCCTTTCAAACAATCATTGCATAATCCGGTAAAAGTTATTTCAACACTATCTATTTGATAATCTTTTAACTCATTCTTTTGATATGTAAAATTTGATTGAAACACATCAGTAATCTTACCACATTTATCACAAATAAAGTGATGATGTCTTTTGCCATCAATTCGATCAAAGTGATCAATGCCAGATTTTGTAGTCAATCTTTGAATCTTATGATTATCAACTAAGTCATTTAAAATTCTATAGACTGTGCCTAAACTAATATTAGATATTGTTTTTCTAGCTTCTTCATAAACTAAATTTGCTGTTAGATGATCATAACTAGATTCAATAATATCATATACTAATTGTTTCTGCTTTGTGTTGCGCATAACTTTCTCCTTAATAGTAATGATTACTATTTAAGTATACATCAAAGATGAAAAAAAAGCAATAAAAAACATTAAAGAATGTTTTTTTGTCAATGTTTTTATTTTTTTGATAATTTTCGTTTTAGATTTTTATGATCTTTAAATAAAAATATAGCAAATATGCAGGAGATAAATATAGTTATTATTAAAACAATATTTGATTTAATTATTTTAAAGATTGATGGTTGTATATCTATAGTTACGATTACATCTTCTTTCAATAATAGTTTATTATCATAGTAATATGATAGTTGTCCTATTTTGGTTCCTTTTTTCTCTTGGTATGATAGAGTTTGTTTTCCAGAATATTTAACTTTTATTTTTTCTTTTTTATAATCGTTTTCTAAAAATGCTGTAATGTTTTGTGATGCTTTAATTTTATATGTTTCTTGTTTACTGTTTTTTACTACGACTTTTTTTATTAGTTTATTTTTCTTTATAATAGTTTGATTATTATAATTTGTTTCGATAAAATCTATTAAAGTTAGAGCATCTGATAAATTATAAGCGATACCATTAGGGTTTTCTTCTGCGCCTAACGTAATGATTACTATATCATGATTCTTATGGTTCATTAAGACAGAGATACATAAGCCAGCGTTATTAGTAAAACCCGTTTTGCTTCCTTTTATTTTACTAATATCTATATTTGAGATATCAGCTTGTTTTTGTATGGTTGATTTTATTTTTTGACCAGTTGAAAGAGTATATTCTTTAGTTGTATATACTTCTTTAAACTTTGGATTTTTTAAAGCATAGACAAGAAGCTTTTGAATATCTGCAGCAGTACTATAATGATTTTGCTCGTCAAGACCATGAACATTAACAAAATTTGAGTCTTTCATGCCAATTTTTTTAGCAGTTAGATTCATTTTTTCAACAAAAGAATCTAAAGAGCCACTAGTAGCAATAGCTAAAGCTACTGTAGCATCGGCGCCTGATGGGAGCACGGCAGAATAAAGTAAGTCGTCAAATGTTAAAATATCGCCAACTTTAAAACCAGCAACTTAGGCGTACCAAGCAACATTATTTTTCATATTTTGGTTGTAGATTATTTTTTTGGACCAATCAGTATTATTTTCTATAGCAGTAATAATTGTCATTAATTTGGTTAAACTAGCAATAGACTTTACTTCGTCACTTTTCAATTCATATAATACTTCGTCATTTGTTAAATCATAAATAATTGCATTTTCATAATGAAGATTGGGATATTCTAAAGCCAAACAATTAAATGGTAAAAGTAATAAAAATAAAAGTATAAATAGTTTTCTTTTCATAACTACTCCTTATTATATATTTTATTTTAACACACTATGTCAACTAGGAAAATTATTTTATTTTTATATTGACAAAATGACAGTCTTAAGTATTTAATTGTGTTAGAACTTTTATCAAGAATGAGGGAGAGAGTTAGCTCAGTGATCTCATACCAACCTGCTTTTTAAGTAAGGTGGTAATGCTAACAACGATGAAAGAGACTTTTAACTCTTTCAAGAGTTTTTTATTTTGATAAAATTTCTAGAAGGAGGATTTATGAAAAATTATTTTTTTACAAGTGAAAGTGTTACAGAAGGACATCCGGATAAAATTTGTGATAAGATTAGTGATAAAATTTTGGATGTTGCGCTTAGTAAAGACAAAAATTGTCATATGGCAATAGAAGCATCTATTAAAGACAATTTGATTCTTTTATTCGGAGAAACCAATATTAAGGAAAATATTGATTACGAAAAAATTGCAAGGGAGGTATTAAAGGATATTGGCTACAATGATGAATTTAATATTATGATGAAAATATCAAGACAATCCAGAGAAATAAATGATGCTGTTTCGAAGAAAAAAATTTGTGCTGGTGATCAAGGAATCATGTTTGGCTATGCTTGCGTAGAAACAAAAGAGTTAATGCCACTGCCTATAAGCCTTGCTAATAAATTAGCCGAACAGTTAACCAAAGTTCGAAAAAGTAATGATAACAGTTTTCTAAAACCTGACGGTAAAACCCAAGTAACAGTAGAGTATGAAAACGATTTGCCAAAAAGAATTGATACTATAGTAATTGCCTGCCAACATGAGAAATATGTTTCGCGAAAACAATTAGAAAAATTTATAAAAAAAGAGGTAATCGGTCCTATTTTACCAACTTATTTATGTGATAGTAACACAAAAATTTTAATTAATACGAGTGGAAGTTTTATTATTGGCGGTCCGTTTGCTGATAGTGGAACAACCGGAAGAAAAATTGTTGCGGATAGTTATGGCGGTATGGGCCGTGTGGGTGGTGGCTGTTTTAGTAGCAAAGATCCCTCTAAAGTTGATAGAAGCGCTGCTTATTATGCAAGATACGTTGCAAAAAATATTGTTGCTAAGGGATTAGCCGATAGATGTGAAATTGGAGTTTCTTATGCAATTGGTCAAGAGATACCGATAAATATTTTCATTGAAACATTTGGAACTAATAAAACTGAACTAAATGAAATCGTGAAATTTGTTAATAATAATTTTAATTTTTCTGTTGATAATATAATTAAAGAGTTGGATTTAAGAAAACCTATTTATTATGATTTGGCAGCCTATGGCCACTTTGGGAGAATCGGCTATAGTTGGGAAAGAATTATTTAAAATAACACCTACTTTATAGGTAGGTGTTATTTTTAGATTGAAATTATATGCACTAGTTATTATATATTATAATCCCATAAGCCAAGTTTTCCCGGAACTTTTATGGGCTTAATGGGACTAATATTTTCTAGAATCCAGGCATATCGGCCTTCTTCATATATACCTAGAATATATTCTTGATGATTGCGCTTGGCTTGATTAATAAAGTCTTTAGTCATTTCTATACAGTCGACTAAAGTGGCTTTGCAAATTATGCTTCCATTGTTTAATTCCAAGCCTTTTATAAGGTCTAAAACTTCTGGATTATCTATTCCTTTTAAGAATTTTTTACCTTGGCTTGCATGAATTAAAATATCACCACGATAAGTAGTTTTCCAACTTCGGGTTTCTACTTTTTTATAACCTTCTTTTATTAGAGTGGCATAGGGTTCTTGTAAACTTATTGTTTTCATAAATACTCCTTAATCTATTAACCCATTGTTGAGACAATAAGGGATGACTTTATGTTTTAAAGTATTTGAAAGAAGAGATTCTCCCATTGAAGTGTCATACCATAGAAAACTTTCTATTTCATTAGATGTTTCTAACTCTCCTTGAAGTGGACAAGTATATATAAATACAAAAAAATGTATTTTTAAGTTTGAATCAGAAGTTGCGATTTCATCAAAGTCCATTACTTGTTGGAAAGCTGACTCTTTAATAACAACTTTTGTACCTAATTCTTCACGACATTCTCTTATGGCGGCTTGGAGAATAGTTTCACCTGGTTCTACTTTGCCACCAATCATTTGATGAGTAGGTTTATTTCTAGGCTTATCGATTAAAATCTTTTTATCTTTTAAAAAAATAGTTCCAACAACATTTAACATACTTTTCTCCTTTTTCAATATTTAAGTAAATTATAACACAATTTTAATTTATGATATAATGAATATAATATATTAGGATGTGATAGAAATGCTTTATAAGAAATCTGTTATAGATTGTGAAAAAAAAGATTTTATATTTGATAGTAAGCCATACAATGAGGATATTGATTTTAAATTAATAGCGGCAATTGAAACTTTTTATGAAAAAAATGGTTATATTCCTAATAAATATATAGTTGATTTTTTGGACTGGATGACTTATATGGCAAGAATAAATATTACTAATGATTTAGATGACATTTTAGAGTCGTCATTTGCTGGAAGGTGCTCTATCGCTCAAGATTATCTTTCAAAGCTGTGTGAAAAATTTTCATTTCCGTATGTAACTTTTAATGTTGGAGACATATTAGGATGTGAGCCCATTCATGCTTTGACAAGAGTAGATATTCCAACTAGGTTAAATGGAAAAGAAAGTTTTAGAAGTTTTATCTTGGATCCAACTTTTAGACAATTTTGCTTAACTGAGGAAAACCGTTATGATCGTTATAATGAAGAGCCAAGATGGGGCGTAAGAAAATCAACCCCTCATCCTGGGTATTTTTTCAATTTAACTGAAGATGGTAAAGTGTTTGCAAATAATCTTATTTCTAAAGGCTATTTTGAAGATAATGATACAAACTTAAAACAGTACTTTGATCCTTTCGTCTTGTATATTACACCTAAGGAAGCCTATCCCAATGAAGAACTAGTGGGGAAAATAGCTAGTACAAAAATAGATGCTAATGTATATAGAGAAAGTATAAAAGAAAAAGAAAAACCGCCTTTTCATAGCACAAATCATTTTGATTTTACGACCCCAAAAGAGAAAATAGAATTTGAGCAAAGGAAGCTAGTAAATAGAATTAAACAAAAATTTAGGCGAAGAGAATTAGAAACGATGTTTTCTATAGATGATGAAAATAATACTAGTATAGCTAATGTTACAAAATAAAAGGAATAGTTAGTCTATTCCTTTTTTATCTGTTTGTCCATCTTGATGGAAATGAAATTAAGCTAGGTGGACTTACAAATCTACTTTGATATTGTGAGTAAGTACAACCGCCGTTGTTTTTCCAATGACAAGTAGATATTTCCATATGTAAATGTGGACCTGTAGAACAACCAGTTGTTCCCATATAAGCAATTAATGTGTTTCTGGTTATGTATTGCCCTACTTTTATGTTTCCATAAGAACGCATATGAGCATATGTTACATAGTAATATCTTCCGTTATAATTGTGTTTTGTCACAACTACTAAGGCATTACCATTACATTTTATTCCAGCAGCAGCACACCATCTTCCGCTTGTACAGTCATCTGTATAAATAGCATGAACGGTTCCTTCGGCGATGGCATATATTGGTTCTGCTTTATTATCACTACTTAAATCTACAGCTATATGACCAGAATGAGATCCTTGAGTAACATAACCTTTCATCATTGGTCTTGAGAAAAATCCAACACTCGGAAGACTACTACCAGACTCTTGTGAAATTCGATATTGACAAGCTTGAATGTCTTCATTGGCTCCACAACCTAAATTTTTGAAATATGTTACTTGGGCTTTAGCTTCTTTTATTTGTGTTTCAATAGAAGGCATTGTAGCTTTTATAGACTTGCTATCAGCTTCTATTCTGGCTTTCTCAGATTCTAATTGTACCCCTAGTTTTTTCAATTCCTCTTTTTTCTTAGTTAATTCTTGTTGTTGAGTCTTATTCTTTTCAATTAATTCAGATAATTCTTTCATTATTTTATCATTATAATCTGTTAATTGTTCTACAATAGACATTCTATAAATCATATCTGTTATATCTGTTGCACCAAAAGCATATTCTAAATAGATATTTTCACCATTTGAAATCTGATAATATTCAATTATTTTTTTACTTTCTTCACTTTTTCTAGCAATTTCTTCATTACTTTCGTCGATTTCTTTTTGAAGAGTAACTATTTCTTCTTCGGCAGCGGCTATCTGTTTTTCAATGGAAGATATTTTAACTTTTATAGCCGCAACTTCTTCATCATTTTTAGCTAAGTTAGCTTTCTTAGCATTTAATTCTTCAGTGTATTTTTTTACTTCTGCTTCAAATTGAGCAATTGTTTTTGCTTTAGTATTCATTGGTAGTGCTATAAATGAAACTAATATAACAATTACTAATAAAATATTTATAGCTTTTTTCATTATATTTTTAGATATTTCTTAACTGCACTTGCACTACCAATCATACCTACTAACATTCCAACAACTAAGACTATTAATGCCGTTGCATACATAAATGGCTCTGGCTTAATTAATTGAATTAGTTCAGAATATAAATATCCATCAAAGTGATTATAAAATGCTAGGTAACCATAGGTTGATAAAATAATAGGAATTATTGATCCAAACATTCCTAAGATCATACCCTCAACTATAAATGGTGTTTTAATAGTAAAGTTACTTGCACCAACTAGTCTCATAATACTAATTTCTCTTTTTCTTGCGGAAATTGTTAATTTTATTGTATTAATAATCAAGAAAACGGTTACAACTATTAAGGCAATTACAACCCCATAAGTTACTTTTTCTACGGAAGAAAAGGCTTTAACCATTTTGTCAACCATTCCTTCACCATATCTTACTACTGATACCTTATCAATTTTTTCAATATTTTGAGCAGTCTTTTTAATGTTTTCAACATTTTTTACTTTAACTTGAAATGTATCTTTAAGAGGGCTTTCATCGTTGTCCCACTCTGATAAAACTCTATTAAAGACCTCTGATTCAGCTTGCATATTTTCTTTTATATCTTGCTTAGATTGATATGTATATTTATCAACATTTGATAGAGATTTAATCTCTTTTTCAACTTCTTTTCTATCTAAAGTAGTTGCATCATTGTCTAAGAAAACTACAATTGTCATATCTTTTTCAATTTCTTTAGTAAAGTTTTGAACATTAAATGATGCAATTATTGCGACAGCAACAATTATTAATGTTATTGTAATACAAGAAATGGAAGCTAAAGACAGACTGAAGTTTCTTATTACACTTTTAAAAGCATCGCGGATGCTTCGTCCTAACATTCTAAACGGCTTCATTGCTATAAGTTCCTTTCTTCTTAAAGTTTACTAAATGTCCATCTTTTAGAGTAATTACTTGCTTTTTCATTTTATTAACAATATCTTTATCGTGGGTAACCATAATAATTGTTGTGCCACGATTATTATTAATATCTTCAAGTACTTTCATAATTTCCATACTCATCTCTGGATCTAAATTTCCTGTCGGTTCATCACAAAGTAATAATTTAGGGTCATTTACTATTGCTCTGGCAATGGCTACTCTTTGCTGTTCTCCACCGGATAAATGATCTGGATATTCATGAAGTTTATGCTTTAAACCTACATCTTCTAAGGCTTTTAAAACTTTAACTCTAATCTCTTCCTTGGTTGCACCGATTACCTCTAAGGCAAAGGCAACATTTTCATATACCGTTTGTTTCGGTAATAATCTATAATCTTGGAATACAATTCCTAATTTTCTTCTTAGTTTATATACCTTACGGTTTTTTAACTTGGCAACATCTAAGCCACCAACTATTATTTGTCCCCGTGTTGGTTTCTCTTCGCGATATAGCATTTTAATCAAGGTAGACTTTCCACTACCTGAGCCTCCAATTACAAATACAAAGGCTCCCTTTTCAATGGCAAGGTTTAAATCATAAATCGCTGTAACCCCATTTTTGTATTTTTTCTCGACGTTTTTGATTCTAACTAAATCCATAATTCACCACCTTATACTTTAATCATTTTATCATATTATGTCGCATAATAAAAGAGTGATTAGACTATTTTCACTCTTTTCCTTTATTTTCCACCAATTACTTCATATGAATCAGTAGCGACAAAGAAAGCATCCTTATCAAGCATTTTTATACCTTCTGTAACACGGTAATATTCACGAGATGGGATAACGGTTAATAGAACTTTTCTCTTTTTTTCTAAAAAACCACCTTTAACATCAAAAGAAGTAACATTATGGTGAAGACGCTCAATTATGTATTGTTTAATCATATCTTCTTCACTTGTAATGATATAAAAAGCTTTATTATTTGAGATTCCAAGTAGGACTTTGTTCATTACAATATTACTGATATATAAGTATATCATCGCATACATTGCATTTATACTTCCGAAAAAATAACCACCTAGTAGAATAACTAATGCATTTATTATTAGTGATGAATTACTTATTGCAATTTTAAACTTTTCATAAAGTATTTGAGAAATCACTGTTAGACCACCACTATTATAACCGGTTTTGTACATCATACCACTAGCCAATCCGGACAATACTGAGGCAAAAATAATAATTATGAAAGTATCACTAGTATCAAGAGGTAAAGCCTTAGCAAGTGGAGCAGTTATATCAACTAACAAAGGGTATAGGAATGTTGCAATAAAGGCACCTGTTGTTTTTTCAAAACCTAAATACATTATACTAATAATGATACAAGCAAGTGATAAAATTAATATCATTAACGAAGGTTCAATATGATAAATATACTTAGTAATAGTCGCAATTCCACCAACACCGCCAGTGACGATATTTAAAGGTAATAAGAAAATATTATATACTAAAGCACTTATTAGTAATGACATGCAAGCTAAGGCTACCCTTCTAAACTTTTTCTTTTGCTTGATATTTTCAAGAATTTTTTCCATACTACTCGCCTCCAAAAACTTCGTAGGCATCAGTAACAACAACAAATGCTTCATTATCAATTTCTGCAATACCGGCCTTTAAACGATAGTAATCCTTTGTTGGAAGAACACACATTAATACAGTCTGATTTTTAGTGGCATAACCACCTTTAGCGTTGAAGACTGTTACACCATGATTTAATACTTTTAAAATATATTCTTTAATCTCATCATCATGACTAGTAATTATATAAAAGGCTTTACTGTCAGATACACCTAAAATTACGCGATCGGAAATCATACTTATAATGTATAGTACGATAATTGAATACATTACTTTAGTTGGACCAAATGCTAAAGCTGACAAAAGAACAATACCACCATCTACAAGAAGCATACTTTTACCAATACTTATTTTTGCATACTTTGAAATAATTTGGTTTAGAATATCCGTTCCACCAGTAGTAAAGCCTGCTTTAAAAATCATACCTAAGCCCATACCATACATTACTCCACCAAAGACTGATGATAATAATAATTGTGAAGTGTCTAGCTCTAGCCAAACATTAATATGGCTTGTCAACTCTACTAATATCGGGAAAAGTAAAGAACCTAAAATAGTATTTTTTGTTTTGGCCTTTCCTAGTAGAAAAAGACTTAATATTAGTAAAGCAACATTGCAAACTAAAATAACTGTTGAGTTATTAAAATTAAAAAGTCCATTGAGAATTATAGCTGCTCCACTTACTCCACCAGCGACAATATCATTTGAAGCTAAAAACAAATTATAAGAGACAGCTAGAAATATTAAGCCCACAAAGAAATTAAAATATCTTTTAAATAATGATTTTTTACGTATTCTCTCTAAAATCTCTTTATTTTTTAACCTTGAAATTAATCTCATACTTATAGTCCCCTTTTTAAATTACTTTCTATAAACATATCTATATCACCATCTAATACTTTAGATACATTGCTTGTCTCCTCGTTGGTGCGATGATCTTTTACCATTGAATATGGATGCATGACATAACTTCTTATTTGTGAACCAAACTCAATATTCATTTGATCACCTTTTATTTCGTTTAATTCCTGGGATTGATCTTCTAGTTTTTTTATTAGTAATTTATTTCTTAAAACTTTCATAGCTTGCTCTTTATTTTGAATTTGACTACGTTCATTTTGGCAAGTTACTACTATTTTAGTAGGAAGATGGGTAATTCTTACAGCCGAATCTGTTGTGTTAACACCTTGACCACCGCAACCACTAGAACGATAAACATCTATTTTTAGATCCTTTTCGTCTATTTCAATAGTATTGTCTTGTTCTATTTCAGGAGTTACTTCAATTGAGGCGAAGGACGTATGACGACGATTATTGGAATCAAATGGAGACAGCCTGACTAATCGATGAACGCCCTTTTCATTTTTTAAAAATCCGTAGGCATTGGTTCCTTTTATTCTAATAGAGGCACTTTTAATACCAGCCTCCTCACCATCTTGGTAATCCAATAGTTCAATTTTATAATTTTTCTTTTCACACCAACGAGTATACATTCTGTATAGCATCAATGCCCAATCACAAGCTTCTGTACCGCCAGCTCCTGAGTGAATCTCTAAGATACAATCGAGATTATCATACGGACCACTAAGTAATAAAAGCAAATTTAGTTTTTCAATTTCTTTCTCTAATGATAAAACTTCTACCTCTAGTTGTTTTTTTGAATCTTCATCCGTCTCTAATTCAAGCAACTCTAATAGTTCCAAATTATCTGTTATTTTACTCCTTAATTGAGAAATTAAATCAATTAAACTTTTTTTCTCATTAATGTTTTTTAAAGTTTTTTCGGCTTTTTGACGATTACCCCAAAAATTAGAGTCTTCCATTTGTTTTTGAAGTTCTTTAATTTCTTTTATTTTTGTATCGATGTCAAAGTGACCTCCAAAGATTGGTAATAACATCTAAGTTTTTATCTAACAGCTTTTTCAGTTCTTTCTTTTCCATAGTATCACTCCTTAGTTTGTTATTTTATATAGTTTTTATACATTTACAGCACTAGTCTAACATACTTTATTTGCGAAAACAATGTTCTTAAAATTTTTTTGTGTATACTTTTTGTCTTTTAGCATATATTATTAGTGAGGAAGGTTCACTGTTAAGTGTGAAGATCCTCTAGAGATAGATTTGGAGCCAATAGGCTCCTTTTTTTATAAAAAAACAAGATCACTCTTGTCTAAAATAAAAGTATTATTTGTTTGGTAGGAGGTTTTGCATTTGTTGCTTCATTTAAAATAGTTAACTGTTGTTGAACATATGGAATAGTTCTTAATCCAGTTTCTTCATTACTTGAAAAAATCGTGTTGGCTTGATTAATAAGTCTTTGAAAATTAAGCCTGTAGTCAAGGCAATTAAATTCTTCTATTATTTTTTTTGAATTTGTTTCATAGTAATATTGCCTTAAAATATCAAAATATTGATCGTTATCAACGAGATCTTTAAAGATGCTAACCATATCTACATATGAACTTGCGATAGTTTGATTAGGATTCAAGGAAATTGCCATTTTTACGTAATCTTTTATTAATGGATTATCTATTTTATTTGAATCTAAATCACAGAATTTCCTTAATATTTTATTTTCAATAGTTGCAGTTGTTAACTCAGTCATTCCTGTTCCTTGGGCAGCGATGGCTAAACCAGTTTCTTTATCAAAGGTAATTTCCCCAAAGCAACGTTTAATTGTAACTATTTTATCATCTTCATAGATTATATTTGCAGTACAACCTTCCAAGGCATGAGATAATTCGTGAACTAATTCTAATGGAGAGTTATCTCTAGAGACATTTTTATAAAATATATGTGGTTTGGCACCAATAAACTTATTAGTTTTAGGATCTAGATAAATTTCCCAAAATGCTTCGGAATAAGCATCGTAAAAGTCTAATTCTTTCCCCTTAATAAGTTTTTTCTTTTGAATCAATTCAGAAGAAGTTTTAGCAGTATGAATTTCTAGTACTTGTAGAATTTCGCTTATTTTAGAAAAAATTTCAGGACCAAAAGTAAGATAATAACCTGTTAGAGCAATGACTAAGTCCTCACAAACTTCAACATCATATAGGTGTTGTTTATTGTATTCATTTACTATATCAATAATATTTGAAATGGCGCAATTTAAGATATCATAATCCATATTTTTCCCCCTAAGTGAGTTGTATTATAATGCTATATTAGAATTTTTACAATAAATTTTATTATATTTGGGGTCTTATTTTTAGGGTTTTTACTATAATTCCTATTTATGAATTGTTATTATCATTTTATAATATATTTTTGTGTTTTTGTATCGCACAAATAAGAACTTAACCCTTCTATTTCCTTTTTTAAATTTAAAAGGTGTCAACATATCATTCTTGTTCACACCTTTATTTTACTACATATTTTAAATATTTTATGTTACTTTCCACAGCATTGTTTGTATTTTTTTCCTGAACCACATGGACTGATTACTCCCATATTATCAATATTTATAATATTTATTATATTACTGATATTTCAAGGTTTTAAAGACAATGTGTCATCAATATTTTTCATATTATCAGTATTTATTTTATTATAAATATTTCTATAATGTGGACAAATCGTGGACAATGTCCACATCCATTTACTAAAACAATTATAACTCAAGTTCTTTATTTTTTCCAATATGCAAAACTATTTATTTTCGATTTGTTTTGTTTCATTTAATAATCTATCGAAATCAGAAACATAATTTTTATCTTGAATAACTTTATATTTTTCATATTCGCTTTCTGCTTTTTCTACTGCTTGTTTATGGGAAACCTTTCCTTTTCCTTCTAACACTTCATAATGAAAAACCTTCAAAGCATTTTCAACTTCATTTTTCCAATCATCCATATACATTGGAATATTTCTTTCAGCATTATTCTCTGCAATATCCAAAAATAAGTTTACTAAATTATTTAAATTTTTAATTTCTTTTTCATCTAAATAGTTTTTGGCAATAACAACATCAGATTTTAATATCTTACCATCTGGTGAATTTTCCCAAGAAGTAAGTCCCATATTACTCTTTCTAGCATCTGCCCTATTATAAATAATTTCTGCTGCTGTTTTTCCTGTTATAGCAAAGTGAAACTTATTTTGAATTGTTTTATAAAATGTTGTAGCAATATCACTATTTTTATCATAATCAATAGAGCATTCTGAAAAAATATCTGTAATTTTTTGATAAAACATTCTTTCACTTGTACGAATTAATTTAATTCTTTCAAGTAATCTTTTAAAGTATTCTTGATCAGATTTTCTAGCCTTCATAAATCTTTCATCATTTAAGGCAAAGCCCTGAATCATATAATCTTTAATTATTTTATTAGCCCAAGTTCTAAATTTAATTGCTTTTTTTGAATTGACTCTAAAACCAATAGAAATAATCATATCAAGATTATAATATTTCGTATTGTAAGTTTGTTTTCCATCATTACCCACATGTTCCATTTTGGAACATGTGTTATTTTCTTCAAGTTCCCCATCATTATATATATTATTAATATGTTTAGTTATCGCTGGTCTTTTAACACTAAAAAGCATTGCTAATGCTTCAGTGTTCAGCCAAACATCTTCATTTTCAAGTAATACTTCAACTTGAATATTACCTTCTTCATCATTATAAAATAAAATGTTTTTTTCATCTCCAATTAATTTATCGTTCACATTAACACCTCCTCTAAAAATAATTTAATAAGTAATCTTGTATAAATATTATACAATTATTTATACTGTTAAACAATCAATTTGATTAAATTTGTCCAAATTAAATCTGGCGTGAAATTTTACTAATTTTTATTTATTTCTTTTTCAAAAATTTTAGTCACTTTTATTTTATCTTTAATCGTACTAGAAATATAATATTTTTCAGTAGTTTCTATTCTTTTATGTCCTAATACTTCAGCAATGTCTTTTATCTCACATTCATTTCTTAAACTAATCGTCGCAAAACTTCCTCTTAAATCATAAAATCTACAATTTATTCCTAACTCGTGATGAATTATTTTAAAAGGATATTTTATAATATCTGTTCCTGAATATGTTCCATCTTTTCTAGTAAATACCATTTGAATTTTATTATTATCAGATCCACTTTCTATAACTTTATATTCTACTAACTTACCATATTTATTTTTTACTTCTTTTAAGATATATTGTTTATACTTTTTACCATATTTTTTTTTGTATTTAATTTGTAATACTTTATAATCAGATAATACTGAATATAAAGTATCACAAATATAAACTTCTCTACTACTACCTGTAGTTTTAGTTGTACCTAAATACCACCTACCATTTTCTTCTTTATCCTTTGCATAAACAGTCTTATTAATTTTGATTATTCTATTTTCTAAATCAATATCATCCCAAGTTAAAGCAAATACTTCTCCTGTTCTCATACCTGTATAACAAGCTGTAAGAAAAGCACATATAAAGACTTTGTTATTCTTAAATCTGCTTAAAATTTTTTCTATTTCTTCTTTAGTATAGATGTGACCTACATCGTTTTTTTAAATTCAAATGATAATACTCTGGGGATTTCTAAAGAACTTGCTGGATTATTTTGGATAAATCCAAAGTAATATGTTGCATCTCTTAATGAGCTTTTAATAACCTTTTGATAGTTTCTTAATGCCTCTTTTGTACTGGATGTTTGATATAACTTTAATAATGCTCGGTTTAGAATATATGGCGTTAAAACTGATAATTTATAATTACCTAATTCCTTTTTTACATTTCTAAACGATTCTCTATATCTCTTTGCAGTAGAATATTTATAGTTTATTTCAAAATATTCTTTCATCCAATAATCTAAATAATCCCCATACAACATATTACACTCTATATTAGTTACCCCATTAATAAACTCATCATATGCTTTTTGTCCTGCTATATATGCCTGATTTTTAGTCCTAAAACCACTTTTAGTTATTTGTTTTCGCTTTCCATCAACCTTTCCTCCCTCAAAGCAATATTGATATACTTTGCCTCTTTTTCTTATACTAATCATTTTCTCCTCTCTCTTTCTTTCGATCATTATAATTTTACATCAAAAAAAGTGTAGAGTTTTCTTTACTACACTTCGCCATTTAAATAATTAATGTCTTATATTTTGTTTTATACCTATTATATTGAAACCATTTGTAGATATTATTTTATTACTCTACTTATTATTTTTTCCAAAACCAGAATAAGTATATACACATAGAAAGCATTGAAATAACAAAACTTATGATTAAATATAGATATATATATGATTGAAAGCACTTTAATGACTCTTGAAATGCTACTATAAGAAACGGAATTATAACACTAAACAAAACAATTACTATAGAAAGTACTCGACCAATTTTAATATCAATAGTTGAATTAATACTTTTTAATCTTTTCTCATAAATGCTTTCTTGTTGTTTCTTTAATCTAATTTGATATGCCAAATTATCCATATCTCTTAATCTATTAATATTTTGAATATTATCAATTGCGCTAACTATACGAGTTGTTTTTAAATCTAAATTTGGAATAAATGTAGGCTGTGAAACTATAGAACTTAAATCTGGTAATTCAAAATTAGGTAACTCCATTTTATTCTCCCCTTTCATATATTTCATCTATAATAATTTCTTCAACTGAATATTTTTCAACTTTTAATTGTTTTTTGCACTCATCTATTGAAATACCATTACTTATAATTTCTGCAATTTTCAACATATAGTCCTTTACATATTTATAAAAATCCTTCTGATCTTGTTCACTAATATATGGTATAGAATAAGATATTTCG
>ULXL01052943.1_pt1 | contig 17476 bp, 11 predicted proteins | sample 1961241 | NCBI WGS metagenome assembly ULXL01 (sample SAMEA4835837, study PRJEB28245) | human gut metagenome | biome: gut microbiome; material: fecal sample | place: Denmark | collected 2008
CCAGCTGCTGGAGCGTCAGCTTCTGGCCGCAGTGCAGGTACATGTACCGCAGCAGCTCCCGGTGGTCGGGCCCCTGAGCGTCGGCGGGACGGTCTGCCGACAGGGCCTGTCGGGCAAACAGCACCGTCAGCTGCACCAGCAGACTCACGGCATTGAGACTGGAAAACAGCTGCCCCTCCTCCCGAAGGGACGCAAGACCCAGCTCCCGGGCCAGGCCGTCAGCAATGCGTCCGGCCTCCGCCCGCTGCCCGGGGGACAGCTCCAGCACCGGCACCGTCTCCATCAGCCGGGCCATGGGCATGGGCTGGCCATCCTCGCCCCGGAACAGATGGGCAGCCCGGGCCACGGTATCAAAGTGATAGGCCATGAGGCTGTAGGTGACGGGCTCGTCCACCCGGGTGATCTCGCTGATCTGCCAGGGCAGGATAGCCGCCAGCGTCCCGGGGGCCAGAGGATACTCCCGGCCCTGGAGCCGCAGGATGCCGCTGCCGCTGCGCACCAGGAGAAAACGGGCGTCCCGGTGGATCACCGGGGCCGTGGGCCGGGCAGCGGTAAGCTGGTCATAGGAAAACAGGCTGCTCTGGTCCAGCTCGGAGCGGCCAGGCGTTTGCAGGGCAATGGTCTGCTTCATGGAAATTCCCCCTTTATGGGGGCTATTGTACCACGGCGGGTCTGTCTTGCCAAGAGATAATCGGACATTTTGTGAAAAAAATCTTGTACAAAATAATGATATTTTCCCTGGACGGCACATCAAAAAAACGCATGAACTTACAGGGGGGACCGGCGGGGAATGAGTATTATTACAATAAAGTGTCAAAGTGCAGAAGGAAAACATCGGTTAAAATACAAAAATCGGCCCGCCGGATGGTGAGAAAAGGGCGCAGAAATCTGGTAAAATAGAGTGCAATCGGAGAGGAGGAAATTCCATGCCCATTTGCGTGAAAAGCGAGATCGGACCCCTGAAGCGGGTGCTTTTGCAGCGGCCCGGCCGGGAGCTGGAGCATCTGAGTCCCAATACCATGGGGCAGCTGCTGTTTGACGATATCCCCTATTTGTATGGCGCACAGCGCGAGCACGACTGCTTTGCCCAGATTCTGCGGGACAACGGAGCCGAGGTGGTATACCTGGAGGACCTGACGGCTCAGGTGCTGGCCAGCGACGAGGTCCTGCGGCGTCAGTTTGTGGCCGAGACCATCCGGCGGGCCGGCAGCACCGCCATGGGCTACCGGGCAGATCTGGAGCGGTATCTGCTGGACATTCAGGACCCGCTGTGCCTGGTGCTCAAGACCATGGAGGGCGTGTCGTATCAGGATGTGTTCCCCAATGAGCAGGGACGGCTGTCCAGCCTGGTACATACCGGCGTGCGATTCCTGATGCCGCCGATCCCCAACCTGTATTTCACCCGGGACCCCTTTGCCTGCATTGGCCGGGGCGTCAGCCTGAACCATATGTTTACGGCCACCCGCAACCGGGAGACGCTGTATGGCGATTACGTGCTGCGGCATCACCCGGACTACGCCGGCCAGGTGCCCCTGTATTACACGCCGGACCAGTATTTCTGCATCGAGGGCGGCGATATCCTGAACCTGAGCCGCCGGGTGCTGGGCGTGGGCATTTCCCAGCGCACCCAGCCGGAGGCCATCGAGCAGCTGGCGGCCACTATTTTTGCCGACGAAGCCTCCGAGATCGACACGGTGCTGGCCTTCGAGATCCCCAGCACCCGGGCGTTCATGCATTTGGACACGGTATTCACCCAGGTGGACGTGGATAAATTCACGGTGCATCCGGGGATCCTGGGCACCCTGCGCATTTTCGAGCTGACGGGCCGGGGACAGGGCAACGTCACCACCCGGGAGGTCAGCGGTTCCGTGGACCGGGTACTGGCCGGATATCTGGGCCTGGACCGGGTGCAGCTGATCCGCTGCGGCGGCAGCAGTCAGATCGCAGCCGAGCGGGAGCAATGGAATGACGGCTCCAATACCCTGTGCATCGCCCCCGGCGTGGTGGTGGTGTACGACCGGAACTATGTCACCAACCAGATCCTGGAGGACAGCGGCATCCGGGTGCTGAAAATGCCCAGCGCCGAGCTGTCCCGGGGCCGGGGCGGTCCCCGGTGCATGAGCATGCCCCTGTGGCGGGACGAGATCTGAGAGAATATCCATCAATATTTATCAATAGAAAGGGAGAACATCATCATGGCTGTGAATATCAGAGGAAGAAGCTTTCTGAAGCTGCTGGACTATACCCCGGCGGAGATCCGTTATCTGCTGGACCTGTCCCGCAATTTCAAGGACATGAAGCGCGCCGGTGTGCCCCACCGCTGGCTGGAGGGGAAGAACATCGTGCTGCTGTTTGAAAAGACCTCCACCCGCACCCGCTGCTCCTTCGAGGTGGCCGGTATGGACCTGGGCATGGGTGTGACGTATCTGGAGCCCGGCAGCAGCCAGATGGGCAAAAAGGAATCCATTGCCGATACCGCCCGGGTGCTGGGCCGGATGTATGACGGCATCGAGTACCGCGGCTTCAGCCAGGATCTGGTGCAGGAGCTGTCCGACTACGCCGGCGTGCCCGTGTGGAACGGCCTGACCGACCAGTTCCACCCCACCCAGATGCTGGCGGACCTGCTGACCATCGAGGAGAAGCTGGGCCGGCTGAAGGGCGTGCGCTTCACCTATTTCGGCGATGCCCGCAACAACATGGGCAACTCCCTGATGGTGGCCTGCGCCAAGATGGGCATGCACTTCACCGCCTGCGCGCCCAAGGAGCTGTTCCCCGAGGAGTGGCTGGTGGAAAAGGCCCGCTCCATCGCCCAGGAAACCGGCGGCAGCGTGACCCTCACCGAGGATGTCACCCAGGGCGCCACCAACGCCGACGTGATCTACACGGATATCTGGGTCTCCATGGGTGAGCCCGACAGCGTGTGGGCCGAGCGCATCCGCCTGCTGACCCCCTATCAGGTCAACGCCAAGGTCATGTCCATGACCGCCCCCGGCGCCATCTTCATGCACTGCCTGCCCTCCTTCCACGATACCCGCACCACCATCGGCGCCGACATTGCCAAGAAGTTCGGCATCACCGAGATGGAGGTCACCGACCAAGTGTTCGAGAGCAAACAGTCCGTGGTGTTCGACGAGGCCGAGAACCGGATGCACACCATCAAGGCCGTTATCTACGCCACCCTGCACTGAGAAAGGAGCACCCCATGGCTTTTGAATTTCCTGCCTATCACCACCCCGACTTTACCCAGCCCGCCCTGCTGAACGCTCCCGATGCCCGCTGGGAGGCGGCAAAGAAGGACGGCGTGGCTCCGGAGGAATACCACAGCACGTCCATGTACCCCGAATATTTCAAGATCAACGGCAAGTGGACCCTGGCCGAGGAGAGCCGCATGGACAGCTGCGTGGTGCTGGAGGACGACGGCACCCTCTCCGTGGTGGAGAGCCGCAACCTGAAGAAGGGGCAGCGGGTCATGCTGGGCCGCACCGAGCACGGCGAGGACGGCATTTATATGCACTGCAACGGCTTCTCCCAGGAAAGCGAGACGCTGGAGGATCAGTTCGTGTTCCGCCAGGGCCGCAGCCGGGAGACCTCCTATGCCAAGGACTATGACCGGCTGGTGGAGCTGCTGCGCCACGAGAAGGAGCACGGCAACATCGTGTGGGTCATGGGCCCCGCCTTCGCCTTTGACGACGGCGCACGCAAGGCCATGCAGGCCCTCATCGACAATGGCTACTGCCACGGCCTGCTGGCGGGCAACGCCCTGGGCACCCACGATCTGGAGGGCGCTCTGCTGCACACGGCACTGGGCCAGGATATCTACACCCAGCAGTCTCAGCCCAACGGACACTATAACCACCTGGATGTGCTGAACAAGGTCCGCCGCAGCGGGTCCATTCCTCAGTTTATCGAGGATTACCACATCGACAACGGCATCATCTACGGCTGTGTGAAGAACCATGTTCCCTTTGTGCTCACCGGCTCCATCCGGGACGACGGTCCCCTGCCGGAGGTGTATGCCAACGCCTACGAGGGCGCGTCCGCTATGCGGGAGCTGGTGCGCAAGTCCACCACGGTGATCTGCCTTGCCACCATGCTGCACACCATCGCCACCGGCAACATGACGCCGTCCTTCCGGGTGATGCCCGACGGCACCATCCGCCCGGTGTATCTGTACGCCGTGGACGCGGCGGAGTTCGTGGTGAATAAGCTGCTGGACCGCGGCAGTCTGTCCGCCACCACCATGGTCACCAATGTCCAGGACTTCATCGGCAAGGTGGCCGGGGGCCTTGGCCTCATCTGACAAGCCCTATAATAGCAGCAGGTCCGGCGCATTGTGCGCCGGACCTGTTCCGTCAGTCAAAAAAGCGGGCTTGCATCCGTCTTCGGAAAGGAAGATCGTTACGAAAGAAACCCATCAGGGGTGTCTTTCGTTTTCAATCACCGCATTTTCATGCCCCGCTGCGCTGTGCCGGCATCCCAGCCTGCTGCCGGATGCCGGGGAGCTGATCTATAGCCTGCGTCAACGACAGGCCTGCGGAGAGTCTGACGTTTGTGCTTTGGAAAGATTTCGCGGTATATGAGCCGCAGCACTTGACGGATTTTTGCACCTGTCGTATAATCATGGCTGCCTACCGGCCGCAGACCGCGGCCTATTTTCAGAAAGATTGGTGCAAAAATGTCTCCTTTCCACAAGCTGCGCGGTCAGATGTCCGAATCCATGCTGACTGCTTCCTTTATCATTCTGTCCGGCGGCCTCCAGGACGCCTATACTTACCTTTGCAGGGACAAGGTATTTGCCAATGGCCAGACCGGCAACATCGTGCTGTTCAGCGCATATCTGTTTGACGGTGCGTGGAACCAGTGCCTGCGGTACCTGGTCCCGGTGCTGTCCTTTATGACGGGCATTTTTGTCGCCGAGTGCATCCACCGCCGGTTCAAGGCCATGGAAAAGGTCCACTGGCGGCAGCTGATCCTCTTAGCGGAGATCGCGGTGCTGTTTGCGGTGGGCTTTCTGCCCCAGACGCTGAACAACGTGGCCAATGCCCTGGTGTCCTTCTCCTGCGCCATGCAGCTGCAAACCTTCCGCAAGGTCCGCGGCCACGCCTATGCCAGCACCATGTGCGTCGGCAACATGCGCAGCGGCACGGAGGCACTGTGCGCCTATTTCCACACCCGTGAGCCGGAGGCACTTCGCAATGCCCTGACGTACTTTGGCGTCATCGGTCTGTTTGCCCTGGGCGCAGGGCTGGGTGCCCTGCTGTCCGGCGCGTTTTCCGTCCGGGGAATCTGGGTATCCTGCGGCCTGCTGGCGGTGAGCTTTTTGGTCATGTTCGTTCACACCGAGCTGGAAAAAGGCTGAGCGCATCCCCCCATAAACGATTACAGCCCCTCCGGCCATGCCGGAGGAGCTGTGTGCTTTGCTTATTTCTTATACGGAACGTGCCAGATGGTGTCGGCATAGTCGGCGATGGAGCGGTCGGCGGAGAAGATGCCGCTGCGGGCGATGTTGTGCAGGCTCATGCGGTTCCACTTCTCCCGGTCGGCATAGGTATCCACCACCCGGTGCGAGGCAGCGCAGTAGGAAGCGAAGTCCGCCAGCAGCAGATACTGATCTGCCGGGCAGTCTGCGCCGTACAGCAGGCGCTGGTACAGGTCCTCGTAGCTGACGCCGTCCCGGAAGCCGGTTTTCAGCTGATCCAGCACCCGGTGCAGCACCGGATCCCGGGTATACAGCAGATAGGGGTCATAGCTCTGGCGCAGGCGGGCGGCCTCGTCGGCGGTGAGGCCGAACAGGAACATATTCTCGTCGCCCAGCACCTGGTGCATCTCCACGTTGGCACCGTCCAGGGTGCCCAGGGTCAGGGCGCCGTTCATCATGAACTTCATGTTGCCGGTGCCGCTGGCCTCCTTGCCGGCGGTGGAGATCTGCTGGCTGACCTCGCTGGCGGGCATCAGCATCTCCGCCATGGAAACCCGGTAATTCTCCAGGAATACCACCTGGAGCTTATCCCGGCAGATGGGGTCACTGTTGATCTGGTCGGCCAGGGAGTTGATAAGGCGGATAATGCGCTTGGCCACGGCGTAGCCCGGGGCGGCCTTTGCCCCGAACAGGAAGGTCTGGGGCCGGAAGTCCATGTTGGGATCGTCCTGGAGCTGTTGATAGAGGCTGATGATGTGCAGCACGTTCAGCAGCTGGCGCTTGTACTCATGGAGCCGCTTGACCTGGACGTTGAAGATGGCGTCGGTGTTCAGAGTGACTCCCTGCTGGCCCTTGGCCCAGCGGGCAAAGGCCAGCTTGTTGTTGTGCTTGATGGCCTCCAGCCGGTCCAGCACGGCCTTGTCTCCGGCAAACCGGTCCAGACCGGACAGGCATCCGGCGTGGGTAAGATAGCCCTCGCCGATGCAGTCCCGGATCAGGCCGTCCAGTCCGGGGTTGATCTGGCTGATCCAGCGCCGGTGGTCCACGCCGTTGGTGACGTTTTTGAACTTATCCGGCTCCATGCCGCAGGCGTCCCGGAACACGTCGCGGCGGAGAATGTCGGAGTGCAGAGCGGACACGCCGTTAACGGCCATCCCCCCCGCGATGCAGAGGTTGGCCATGTGGACCACGCCGTCCCAGATAACCGCCATTTTCTCCGTCTTTTTGGGGTCGTGATAGAAATCGTCCACCTTCTGCTGCCAGCGGCGGGCGATCTCCTGCATGATCTGCCAGATGCGGGGCAGCAGGGTCTCGAACAGCCGCTGGGGCCAGCTCTCCAGTGCCTCGGCCAGCACGGTGTGGTTGGTATAGGCCACGGAGTGGCGGGTGATGTCCCAGGCCTCGTCCCAGCTCAGGCCCGCGTCGTCGATGAGGATGCGCATCAGCTCCGGGATCACCAGCGCCGGGTGGGTGTCGTTGATCTGGATGACGTTCTTTTCGTGGAAGTTCTTCAGGGTGCCGTAGGTCTGGATGTGCTGGCGGGTGATGGACTGCAGGGTGGCCGACACGAAGAAGTACTGCTGCTTCAGCCGCAGGGACTTCCCCTCGTAGTGGTTGTCCTCGGGATAGAGAATGGTGCTGATGGAGTCGGCCATGGCCCGCTCCTCGTTGGCCTTCAGATACTGCCCCTGGCTGAACAGCTGCATGTCGATAGGCTTGGGGCTCTTGGCGTCCCACAGACGCAGGGTATTCACATGGTCCGTGTTGTACCCGGCCACCAGCATATCGCAGGGGATGGCCAGCACCCGGGTATAGTCCTCGTGAACCACCATCAGGTGCCCGTTGTCCCACCGGGTGCGGACCTTGCCGCCGAAATGGACCTCCTCGGCCTCCTGGGGCTTGGGCATCAGCCATGCATCGCCCAGGTTCAGCCAGTCGTCGGGCAGCTCCACCTGCTGGCCGTCCACGATCTTCTGCTTGAAAATGCCCAGCTCATAGCAGATGGAGTAGCCGGTGGCGGGAATGTCCAGGGTGGTCATGCTGTCCAGATAGCAGGCGGCCAGGCGGCCCAGGCCGCCGTTGCCAAGGCCCGCGTCCGGCTCCATGTCGAAGATGTCCGGGGCGGAGAAGCCCAGCTCCTCCACCGCCTGGGTCAGCTGGGGCAGAATCCCCAGGTTATAGGCGTTTTTCATCAGGCTGCGGCCCATGAGAAACTCCAGGGACATATAGTGCACGCGCTTTTCCTGGCGCTCCTGGGTCTGCTCCTGGGTGTCCACGCTGCGCACGGCCATAATGTCCCGCAGGGCCAGGGCGCAGGCCTTCATGATCTCCCCGTCGGTGGCCTGCTTTTCGGTGCAGCCGTAGTTCAGGCGCAGCTTCTGTTGAATTGCCTCCTTCAGGGCATCCTTGGTATAATACGTCATTTAGTGGTTCCTCCGTGATAGATCTTGGTAAATACGCCGGTAGGCCCCGGCGCTGCGGCCCCAGCCGAAGTCCTCGGTCATGCCCCGGCGGCGCACGGTGTCAAAGCCCAGCCGGTCGCCCCGGTACAGGCCCACCGCCTGGCCCAGTGTCTGGCACAGGTCATGGGCCGTGCAGGCGGAGAATACATAGCCGTTGCCGTCAGGCTGACCCACCTGGCAGGAGCGGACGGTGTCGTTGAGGCCGCCGGTCTGGCGGACGATGGGCACCGCGCCGTAGCGCATGGCGATCAGCTGGCTCAGGCCGCAGGGCTCGCTGCGGGACGGCATCAAAAACAGGTCCGCCGCGCCGTAAACCCGGCGGGAAAGGTTGTCGGAATAGGTGATCTGGGCGGATACGCGGCCCGGCCAGCGGCTCTGGGCCCAGCGGAAGGTGTCCTCAAACTGGGGCTCGCCCTGACCCAGCACCACCAGCTGGCAGCCGGTGGCCATGATGCCGCCCAGCCCCTGGCACACCAGATCCATGCCCTTGTGTCCCACCAGGCGGCTGACGATGGCGGTAAGGGGGGTGTCCGGCTCCTGGGCCAGACCCAGCTGCCGCTGCAGCTCCCTCTTGCACACGGCCTTGCCCTCCATATGGTCGGGGTCGTAGGTCTGGGGCAGGGAGGCGTCATGGGCCGGGTCGAAGCTCTCCATATCCAGGCCGTTGAGCACGCCGGAGAGCTTGTAGTCGATGAGCTGCACCACCTGCTCCAGGCCGCAGGCATAGGCCGGATCGTGAAGCTGGCGGGCATAGGTGGGGCTGACGGTGGTCACGGCGTTGGCGGTGAGCATAGCCGCCTTCATCAGGTTCACGCAGCCGTCCATCCGCAGGATGCCGCCGTCGTACCAGCCCCGGTTCAGACCGAACAGGTCCTCCACCGTCTCGGGGCCGTATTTGCCCTGATACTCGATGTTGTGGATGGTGAACACCACCGGCAGGTCGTTTCCGGCGTCCCGCAGGTACACCGGCACCAGAGCCGTCTGCCAGTCGTTGCAGTGGATCACATTGGGATACTCCGCCAGGTGAGGCAGCAGTGCCTCCGCCGCCTTGGAGAAGAAGGCAAAGCGCTCGCCGTCGTCCATGTCGCCGTACAGGCTGCGGCGGCGGAAATACCTCTCGTTGTCCACAAAGTACCAGGTGACGCCCCGGTATTCCAGGGAGAACAGGCCGCAGTATTCATGCCGCCAGCCCAGGTCCACATAGATGTAGCAGCGGAAGTTCATCTTCTCCCGCCAGCGCTGGGCGATCTGGCCGTACAGCGGCAGCAGCACGGACACCCGGTCGCCCTCCGCCGCCACGGCAGGGGGCAGGCTGCCCAGCACGTCCGCAAGTCCCCCGGTTTTGCAGAACGGAGCCGCCTCGCTGGTGATATACAGAATATTCATATGCTTACCTCCGCTTCAGACCGTGACGTCCCGGGCGATCACCAGGGGGTAGTTCTCGTGGCCCATAAGGGTGCGCCCCTCCTGAACGGTGACGTATTTGTCTGTGATAACGCCCCGCAGGACGGCATTCCGGCGGACCACGGTGCCCTTGAAGAGAATGCAGCCCTCCACGTCGGCGCCGGGCTCAATGCGGACGCCCCGGAACAGCACGCAGTTTTTCACCGTGCCCTGGATGTCGCAGCCGTCGGCCACCAGGGAGTTGACGCAGGAGCCGTCCATATAGGACGAGGGCGAGTCGTTCTCCTTGGCCAGGATCGGCCGCTGGGGCGTGAACAGCTCCATGCGGATCTCCGGCCGCAGCAGCTCCATGCTGCGGCGGTAGTAGGACTCGATGGTGTCGATGCGGGCGGCGTAGCCGTCCCAGACATAGGCCCGGAAATGCAGGGCATCCTTCCTGTCCTGGAGAATATTGTGGCGGAAGCTGTACTGATTGTGCGCCATACAGTCGGTCACCAGCTGGATCAGCAGATCCCGGCGCAGCACGAAGATGTTCAGGCAGCGGAAGCCCTCGGGGGTGAACACGTCGTGGGCCACGTCCACGATGCGCCCGGAGTTATCCAGCTGGAAATAGGTGTCACTCTCCAGGCCCGGCAGCGAGGTGCACACCGCCGTCAGGTCGGCGCCGGAGTCAATATGATCCCGCAGCACGTCGTCCAGGGGAAGATTGATGACCAGGTCGCTGTCGGTCAGCACCACATAATCCTGACGGATGTCCTTGAGATAGTCCATGACGCAGCCCAGAGCCTCCACCTTGCCCCGGAAGCGGCCGGCGTCGCCCCGCCGCTCGGCATAGGCGAAGGCCGGCAGCAGGGTAAGACCGCCGTGGTTGCGGCTCAGGTCCCAGCTTTTGCCGGTGCCCAGATGGTCCAGCATACTCTGGCACTTGCCGTGCATGATGACGCCCACATCCCGGACGCCGGCGCCCACCATGTTGGACAGCATAAAGTCCACCACGCGATAGTTGCCCCCGAAGGGGATGGAACCGTGGATGCGGTGCTCGATCAGCTCCCGCAGCCCGGTTTTCTTCTCATAGGAGAAAATGATGCCGTGCATACCGTTCATGCTTCCACCTCCCCGTGATGACGGTCCAGCAGAGCCTTGGCAGGCACCACCTCGCCGGGGGCGATGACGGTGTCCGGCCCCAGGACGGCGATGCCCCACTCGGCGGGGTCCTGGGCGGTTTCCGGCGGCGCGCCTACCTGAGCGCCCCGGCCAACCCGGCAGCGCTCGCCGATGATGGCATACTGCACCACCGCGCCCTCCTCGATAACGGCCCCGGGCATGACCACGGAATAGGACGCGCTGGCCCCCTGGCCCACCTGGGTATTATAGCTGAGGACGCTGTTTTTCACCTCGCCCAGGATGCCGCAGCCCTTGGCCACGGCGCTGTTGCCCACGTCGGCGTGGGGGCCCAGAAACGCCGGCGGGCAGGACGGGGTCCGGCAATAGATGGGCCATTTCTTGTCCAGCAGGTTCAGCCCCGACCCCGGGGACAGCATGTCCATATTGGCGTCCCACAGGGAGTCCAGGGTGCCCACATCCTTCCAGTAGCCCTCGAACCGATAGGCGGACATGACCTCTCCGGCGTCCAGCATAGCGGGGATGATGTTCTTGCCGAAATCGTTGTCGGAGGTGGGGTCGGCCTCGTCGGCCAGCAGATAGGAGCGGAGCTTCTGCCAGGTGAAGATATAGATGCCCATGGAGGCCAGGTTGCTTTCAGGCTCCTTGGGCTTTTCGGCGAAGGCGGTGATGCGGTCATGCTCGTCCACGGACATGATGCCGAAGCGGCTGGCCTCGGACCAGGGGACCTCCATCACGGAGATGGTGCAGGCGGCCCCGGCGTCCTTGTGGTGCTGGAGCATCCGGGAATAGTCCATCTTATAAATGTGGTCGCCGGACAGCACCGCCACATACTCCGGGTCGTACAGGTCCACAAAGCCGATGTTCTGATAAATGGCGTTGGCGGTGCCCTTGTACCAGGAGGCGCCGGAGGCGCTCTGGTACGGCGGCAGAATATGGACGCCGCCGTTGAGCCGGTCCAGCTCCCAGGGCTGACCGCTGCCGATGTAGCCGTTGAGCTCCAGGGGGCGGTACTGGGTCAGCACACCCACGGTGTCGATGCCGGAATTGGTGCAGTTGGACAGGGGAAAGTCAATGATGCGGAACTTTCCTCCAAAGGGCACCGCAGGCTTTGCCATGTCGCCGGTGAGGACATACAGGCGGCTGCCTTGTCCCCCGGCCAGCAGCATGGCCACGCATTCTTTCTTCATGTCTGTTCATTCCCTCCAGTCTGTCGATTACTCCTTGGTTTTTCTGCGCCGCACCCTTCCCTGCAAAAATACGGCGCCCAGAGGCGGCACCCGCAGGGAAATGGAGGTGTCCCGCCCATGGGATGGGATGTTTTCCACAGGAATGGGCCCGGTATTGCACACACCGGAGCCGCCCCAGGCGACGTCGTCGGTGTTGAACACTTCCTCGTAATACAGCTTCCCCGGGACGCCGAAGCGATAGCCCTCATGGGCCTCCGGGGAGAAGTTCACCACGCAGATCAGCTCCCGGCCCTTCCGGTCACGGCGCAGGAAAACCAGCACGTTGTTGTGGTTGTCATCGGCCACCAGCCACTGGAAGCCGTCCCAATCCTGGTCGTTTTCCCACAGGGGATGGGATTTCTTGTAAAACCGGTTCAGTGCCCGGATGCACTGGTGGGTGCGGCAGCAGGCGTCATTGTCCAGCAGGTACCAGTCCAGCTGGCCCTTGAAGTCCCACTCGTGCCACTGGCCCAGCTCTGCCCCCATAAACGTCAGCTTTTTGCCGGGATGGGCCAGCATATAGGCCGTAAAGCTCCGGACCCCCGCCAGCTGCCGCCAGTCATCCCCGGGCATTTTGCCCCGGAGGGAGCCCTTCATATAAACCACCTCGTCGTGGGACAGAGGCAGCACGAACCGCTCGGAAAAGGCGTACATCATGGAAAACGTTACGTCCTTGTGGTGGAACTGCCGGAACCAGGGGTCCATTTTCAGGTAGTGACACACATCGTTCATCCAACCCATGTTCCATTTCAGTCCGAAGCCCAGACCGCCGTCGGCAATGGGCCAGGTGACCTTGGGCCAGGCGGTGGATTCCTCCGCCGCCGTCAGTGCCGGGGGATCCATAGACGCCGCCAGCCGGTTCAGGTCCTGCAAAAACGAGATGGCCTCCAGATTTTCATGCCCCCCGTGAACGTTGGGCCGCCACTCCGTGCGGCCATAATCCAGGTACAGCATGGAGGCCACCGCATCCACCCGCAGACCGTCCACATGGTATTCCTCCATCCACCAGCGGGCGGAGGACAGCAGGAAGGACCGCACGTCGTCCTTGCCGAAATCAAAGACCCGGGTGCCCCAGCCCTCATGCTCCCGCTTCAGGGGGTCGGCATATTCATACAGGCTGGTGCCGTCGAAGTCGATGAGGCCGTGGGCGTCCTTGCAGAAGTGAGCCGGGACCCAGTCCAGAATCACCGCCAGGCCCGCCCGGTGCAGCCGGTCCACCAGATACATGAAGTCGTGGGGCTCGCCATAGCGGCTGGTGGGGGCAAAATAGCCCACGCACTGATAACCCCAGGAGTCGTCCAGGGGATATTCCGTCACCGGCAGCAGCTCCACGGCGTTGTAGCCCATGCTGCGGACATAGGGGGCCAGCCGGTCCGCCAGCCGGCGGTAGTTCAGGAACGCCCCGTCCTCTCCCCGCTGCCAGGAGCCGCAGTGGACCTCATAGATGTTCAGGGGTCCCTCGGTCAGGGGCGTCTCCCGGCGGCGCTCCCGCCACACGTCGTCGTGCCAGTGGAAGCCGGACACGTCGAACAGGCGGCTGGCGGTGTCGGGCCGCAGCTGGGCATAGGTGCCGTAGGGGTCCGCCTTCCAGCGGACCTGACCGTCGGCGCCGGTGATGACGTATTTGTAGCATTGACCGGGCTGGGCATCGGGAATGGTGAGGACCCAGTCGCCGCCCTGGCGCTGCATGGGGGCAGGCTGCCAGCCATTGAAGTCACCGGCCAGAGCCGCATTCCGGGCATTGGGGGCATAGACCCGGAAGGACCAGCCCTGCCCCGCCGGGTGCGCGCCGTAGGTACGGTAAAGCTGGGTGTTTTCAAGCAAGTTCATGGAAAAATCTCCCTATATGTTATCATAACCGCCCCAAATCCCGGGGCATAATACCGCATTCTGGCCCTATTGTACCGCAAACTGCCCCCAGCGTCAAGGAATCCGCCGTTACCGGGAACGTCATTTATACGAAACATAGGACGCTGTCCTCCGGCCCCCCTCATCGCCGGGGCAAGAAGATCACCCGAAGGGGGTCGCCCTTCGGGTGATGGGATCATCGGAACACCTGGCCGTCGGCGTCCAGCAGTTCCCGGCGGCGGACGCGGACGAAGTCTGGAGTCAGCTCCGGCAGGTACCGGGCGATGGCCTTTTCCAGCAGCTGGGGATTCAGGCCGGGGTTCTGGGCCTGCACCGTCACGGCGGCCCGAAGAACATTTTCTCCCTGGGTAAAGGAAATGTCCCGGATCATAGGCGCGATGTCCACCTCCGCCAGCTGCTTGCGCTTGGTGCGCTTTTCGATCAGAAGCTCCCGGCGGCGCAGCAGCTCCGTCAGCGCCTGGGCGGCCCCATGGGGCACGCCCCGGTCATAGTCCAGCTCCATATCCGCCTGCAAATACGTCAGCTCCCGCACGGGGCGGCGGGCCTCGTAGCAGTCCAGAATGGTCAGTCCCTCCGGCAGACCCCCGTTGAGCTTTTCCGCGATGCCCGCCCCGTCCGTTTCCTGGGTGACCTCAAAGTCCAGCAGCTCGCAGTCGCTGGACTGGCCCACCGGCAGAGGCAGGACGATGGAGATGATGGGGTGGGGGTGGAAGCCCTGGGAATGCCTGATGTCCAGCTCCGTCCGGGGGAAGGCCCGCTGCACCGTCCGCAGCAGGTCCAGATTGGAGATATAGGAGGCGGGCCCCTCCTTCACAAACAGCAGCCGCAGCTTAGACATCGCATTTCCCTCCTACCAATCGGTTGGCACCGCAGGCGTTGCAGTGGGTGCGGCAGTCCGGGGTGGTGACCCCGGCAAAGGCCCGCTCCCGCTCCCGCCAGAGATAGCTCTCCGTGACGCCGCTGGAGATCATGGCCCAGGGCATCAGCTCGTCCCGCTGCCGGATGCGGTTGGCGTAAAAGTGTGGGTCCAGCCCGCACTGGTCAAAGGCCTCCAGCCAGCGGTCCAGGGAGAAATACTCCTCCCAGGCGTCCAGCTTGGCCCCCTTGCGCCATGCGGCCTCCAGCACCCGGCCCATGCGCCGGTCCCCTCGGGCCAGCACAGCCTCCAGGAAGCTGGTGTCGGAATCGTGCCAATTATAGGTGACGGTTTTTGTTTTGATGGCCTCCCGCAGCAGATTCACCCGGCGCTCATACTCCTCCTTGGCGATCTGCGGCTCCCACTGAAAGGCCGTGTGGGGCTTCGGCACGAACCAGGAGGTGGACACAGTGATGCGGACGCCGCGGTTTTTGTTGCTGGCGCTCTCCCGCCAGGCGTGCATGACCCGGGCCGCCAGATCGGCGATGCCCAGCACGTCCTCGTCGGTTTCCGTGGGCAGGCCCAGCATGAAATACAGCTTCACGGCGCTGTACCCCCCGGCGAAGGCCGTGCGGCAGGACTGCAGCAGGTCCTCCTGGGTAACGTTCTTGTTGATCACGTCCCGGAGCCGCTGGGTCCCGGCCTCCGGGGCGAAGGTCAGACCGGTTTTGCGGCCCTTGGCCAGCCGCTCCATCAGGCTCATGGAGAAGTTATCCGCCCGCAGACTGGGCAGGGACAGATTCACGTGCCGCTGCTGGCAGAAGGGCTCCAGCTGGTCGCACAGCTCCGTCAGCGGAGGATAGTCGCTGGTGGAGAGGCTGGACAGGGTCACCTCCTGATATCCGGAGTCGTTGCAGGACTCCACGCCGTATCGGGCGCACAGCTCCCGGCTGCGGTTGCGGACGGGGCGATACACATACCCCGCCTGACAGAACCGGCAGCCCCGGATGCAGCCCCGGAACAGCTCCAGCATCACCCGGTCCTGGACGATCTCCGTGGAGGGTACAATGGTTTTCGTGGGAAAGAAGGACTTGTCCATATCCCGGACGATGCGCTTGGTCACCACCGCCGGAGCCCCGTCCCGGGGGGTAATGGCGGCCACGGTGCCGTCATCGTGATATGTCACGTCGTACAGGCTGGGGACATAGATCCCCGGCAGCCGGGCGGCAGCCCGAAGAAACTCCTCCTTGGACCAGCCCTCCCGCCGGGCCTGGCGGTGCAGCTCCACCAGCTCCACGGTGAGATCCTCTCCCTCGCCCAGGCTTACCAGGTCGATGAAGTCGGCGATGGGCTCGGCATTGTACATGGCGGTGCCCCCGGCGATGACCAGTGGGGTCAGGGCCGTGCGCTCCGCGCTGTGAATGGGAATGCTTGCCAGGTCCAGCATATTCAGGATGGCGGGAAAGGCCATCTCATAGCCCACGGAGAAGGCCACGATGTCAAAGTCCGTGATGGGCTGGCCGGATTCCAGGGCGAACAGGGGCATCCCCGCCCGGCGCATCTCCTCCTCCATGTCGCCCCAGGGGGCAAACACCCGCTGGCACCACACGCCCTCCATGTTGTTCATAACGCCGTAGAGAATGCGCATGCCCAGGTTGGACATGCCGATCTCATAGGTGTCCGGGAAGCAGAAGGCAATGCGGGTATCCACCCGGGCCGGGTCCTTCTTCACGGCGTTGTATTCCCCGCCCACGTAGCGGGCAGGCTTCTGCACCCGGGGCAGGATGCGCTCCAATCGTTTATCCACGGTAAGTTCTCCTTTATGTATGCTTTTTGCGGCGGAGGAAGGACCAGTCGCCCTCCATGATGAACAGGCTCAGCAGCATCAGCGCCGCGCCGATATAGCCCCGCAGAGACAGGACCTCGCCGGTCATGACAAAGGCCACCATGGAGGCAAATACCGGCTCCAGGGTAAAGATCAGGCCCACATGGCTGGCGGTGGTATACTGCTGCTGCACGGACTGGATGACAAAGGCCACCCCCGAGCAGAAAATTCCCAGAAACAGCGCCGCCGCCCAGGTCCTGCCGGAGGTGGGCAGATGCACCGGCTCCCCCAGCACCAGGGCCAGGGCTAAGGTCACGATGCCCACCACCGCCAGCTGGCACACCCCCAGGCCCAGGGGGTCCACCCGGGAATCCCGGACGGCCTTCTCCGTGATCAGCAGGTCCACGGCGTAGCACAGGGGCGTGATGATACAGATCAGGTCCCCGGAGGCGGGCCGCAGCTCCCCGTTCAGCGTCAACAGGGCCATGCCCACGGTACACACCGCCAGGGCGGCGCCCAGCTTCCACCCGGGTCTCTGCCGGAAGAACAGAAAGCCCAGCAGCGGGGCGAAGATCACCTGCAGGGCGCAGATGAACGCGGCGTTTGACAGGGAGGTGCGGGTAATGCCGTAGTTATACGCCACGTACGTCCCTGCCAGGGCCAGGCCCACGATGAGGCTATACCGCAGGGTGATGCGGTTCACATGGACCACGTGCTTCCAGAAAATCAGCCCCAGAACCACAAAGGCCACGATGAAGCGAAAGGCATTGAGGGTCATGGGAGGCAGGTCGTCCAGGCAGATATCCGTCAGATAATAGCTGGCGCCCCAGAAAAAAGTGGTCATCACCAGCAGCAGGTCCGCGCGGCGTTGTTTGTTCATCTTGGCATTCTCCTGTCGAAAAATCTTCACTAATGTTTCATTATACCACAGATCATCCGGCAAGAAAACAGTTATTTTCCCTTTTCAGGCTATTTCCACAGACCCACATAGCCCTGGTCATGGAGCTGCTTGACGAACAGCAGCGCCACAGGCAGCAGGATCATGCCCGCCACGCCAAAGGCCCGGAAGCCGGCGTACATAGCCGCCAGCGCCGCCAGGGGGGGAAGGCCCGCCTGGGCGGCCATGACCTTGGGCTCCAGAAAGCTGCGCACAGCGGAGATCACCGCATACAGCGCCGCAAGAGCCACCGCCCGGGGGGCCTGCCCCAGCAGCAGGCACGCCGCTGCCCAGGGCAGCAGCACCGTCCCCGTGCCGAACACCGGCAGGGCGTCCACCAGCGCGGTAACGGC
>ULXL01013519.1_pt1 | contig 17301 bp, 17 predicted proteins | sample 1961241 | NCBI WGS metagenome assembly ULXL01 (sample SAMEA4835837, study PRJEB28245) | human gut metagenome | biome: gut microbiome; material: fecal sample | place: Denmark | collected 2008
GATAACAAGAAAAATCAGATTCTTTCCCTTGAAACGTCCCTTTGCCAGAGCATATCCTCCCAGCATGACAGAAAACATATTGATTACAACAGAAAAAATTGCAACAATGAAAGAATTACGGTAGGCACGCCATAGATTCCCGTTTTCGGTAATAATTTTAAAATTGAACAAAGACGGTTCCTTAACAATCAAAGAAGGCGGAAAGGGCGGTTGAATATTGGCGTTCCGCTCAAAGGAAACCACCGCCATCCAGACAAAAGGAATGATAAATAACAGGCCTACCACTGCAAGGCATAAGAAAATAATGCGGTCTGTGACCCGCTTGCGATGCGCATAATTGTCTGGGATCTTCTCTACAGCAGTCTTTCGCATCATTCTTTCCCCCTCGTTATTCTCAGGTTCAGCAATGTGAAGGCAAGGATAATGACAAACAGAATGCAGGATGCCGCTGCGGCAATACCGAACTCATAGTTGCCAAAACCACGCTCATAAATAAAGCCGACAATCGTATGTAGACTGCGGGCAGGCGAACCCGTGACACCGCCCAGTGCGTAAACCTCAGTGAATCGCTGCATACCGTTGATCCATCCCATGATAATCAAGAATGCAAAGGCGTCGCGCATCTGTGGAAAGGTAATATAGCAATGGGCCTGCCAGCGACTGCAGCCGTCTACATATGCCGCTTCGTAATACTCGGGTGAGATCGTCTGCAAATAGGCCAGGAAGATAATGACATTGAATCCCATGGAGCGCCAAATACTAAGAATTACTGCGCCAAAGCGGGCTGACACCCCGTTTTCAAGCCAGGAAATCGGCTCCACGCCAAACCAGCCCAAAAATGCATTGAGGATACCGTCCGGGTGCAGGATGAAGAGGAAAAGGGTACCCGCTGCAATAGCTGGGGTCACATAAGGGATAAAGAAAAGCGCCTTCAGAAAATTCTTCCCGTGAGCAATGGAGTTGATGGCCAGTGCAATCAAAAAACCCGTTGGAATCGCAATTAGCAACTGGAAAAATGTAATGAAAAAAGTATTGAAAATGGCAATTCGGAATGTCTCATTTCCCAGGATATACTCATAGTTGGAAAGTCCCTTGAATGTCTCCATGGTTCCGTTGGATTGATAAAAACTCAGGCGAAACACCTCGATAATGGGATACGCCATAAAGAGCAATACACCCAGCAAGGTAGGAAGCAGAAAAACATACCAAATCGGATTAGATCTTTTGTGCCGCAGGGTTCTCTCTTTCCTCTTTTGGCAATTTAGTTAGAGATTTTTTCAAAAAAAGAAAGGCTAATAAATTAAAAACCGTTGCGCCGCAACGGTTTTTCTTTTTGTGCAATCTTTAGTTATTATCCTTGATTATTTCTTGATTTCCCCAAATTAAGGTGTTACAATCAAGTAAAAGATTTACCTTGATTTTTTTACATTACTAATAAGGGGGTCATTCTATGGCAGGGCCAAGGCGCAGAGTGAAAAGGTCAGATAATGACGATATGAACAATCAATCCTTATTAGGGCTATTTAATGAGTTCATAGCAGAGAAAGAGGCCGTAGGTAGGGTAAGCGAAACACTTAAATCTTATAGAATGGCCTTTGATAGATTTAGTGATTACTTTGGAGAAAGAGCAGATAACAGCGGCGATATTGTTCACTCTATGTTCACTGAATGGATTAACGCCATGAGAGAAGAAGGACTAGCCGCCGCCTCTATCAATCATAACTTGTCTTGTATGCGGACTTTTATGTATTGGTGCATGAACAGTGACAAGCGTTATATTCCCTATTTTAAGATAAATCTAATCAGAGTGCAAGAGCAATTACCTAAAGATTATTCCCTAGAGGATGTGAAGAAGTTATTAAAGCGGCCAGAGCGCAAGGCCGGCTTTACAGAGTGGCGCAGTTGGGCTATCTGTAACTTTGTTATGGGGACAGCCGCCAGAACAGGGACAATGGTAGAAATACAAATGCGTGATATTGACTTGAAGGACGGAAAGGTTAATTACAGACACACCAAAAATAAGCACGTCCAAATAGCTAACTTGCCGCCGCAGTTGATAAGAGCATTAAAAGATTATATCAATACATGGAGAGCAGACACAGAGCCAGAGGATTATTTATTTTGTAACTTTAGTAATGAACAGTTATCTAAAGGCGCATTAAAGGCCGCTTATGCCAAATACGCACATAGTAGAGGGGTACAACAAACAAATATTCACGGCTTGCGGCATACCTTTGCCCGTGAATGGTACTTAAACGGCGGTGACGTAGTACAGCTATCAAAGATACTAGGCCATTCTTCCCTTGCTATGAGTGAGCATTACATGAACATTTACGCAGACAGCGCAAGAGATAGATTTAATGAATGCAATCCGCTCGAAAGATTGACAAGAGGCAACGGCAGAAAGGGAGTAAGGCGCAACGACGATTAAGGGGGGCTAATATGTGTGAGTATTACGGCTTGCCGCTTGCGCTGATATTTGAAGAATTGATAGACATGGATAAGGCGCAAGAGCAGAGGCCAGCAGAGGCAGAGCAGGAACAGCGGAGCAAGGGGACGGCTAACAACTAGCCGCCCCCTCTTTGCTTGTGATAGATCTTCAGCCGCCGCCCTTGTGCCCTCTATCGCCCTCTACGCCGCTTTCATGCGTCTTGTGGTGCTGGGATACTCCCGCCAGCTTAAACGGCCTCTAGCGGCCTCTATGGGGCTTGTATGGCCTTGTGCGTGTGTTCCGCTCCATCATGGTATTACCTCCGCCGCCAGGGGTTATTATCTTCTACATTCCCGCTCCATCGGCAAGGCTGCGGCCACGCAAGAAAAGAGCGAGTGAAGGAGTTTTCTTCACCCGCTCGATACAAGGGTTATTTCTCTGCTTGTTTATCTGCTAAAGCCGCTTCAAGTTCTGTAAGTATGTCTTTCATCTTTTTAGCTTTCTTTGTGGTGCCTTTGGGGGCAAGGTCTGGGAAGTAGCGACGGGCGAAGTCGTTACGAATTTCAAGGAAGGAACGCTTGCGCTTAATGTCTTTTCCGTCCTTGTCCTTTGCGTCGATTTCCTCTTTCATGGTGTTAATCAGCCATTGAATATCCTCTGCCTTTTGTTCCATTACATAGCTTTTCATGTAGTCAAGTGTAACAGCTTTTAGGCTTTCCGGCTTTTCCATTGTATGCGCTCCTTTCACTTGCTGTATTGTGTGCATCTGCTTATTTAAATTTTATAGCGGTATCTTTTATTTGTCAATAGGAAAGCGGCTAGTATTAGGCACTAGCCGCTTTATAGTTATATAATATATGCAGAGTTTACATTGATATAGGAAAAGTTCTCACCTTCAACTTCACTTATAAAACCGACTATTGTAATTAAATCTCCCTTTTTAATTTCTAGCAGTTCATCCTGATTAACTAAAGTCACTGATATTTGAAATTCTAAATTCTCACCGGCATCAGGTTCGATTTCTAAGTCAAATCCTTCATCGCTAATTTCATCAACATATCCGCTAATACAATAAGGCTTATTGAAGTAATTTTCTGCAAATACTAAAGGGTTTTGTTCATATAGCGTATGGAGAGCATAAATCCCTAGTTTAGCATCACTTGAAAATAGATAGTCCGGCGTATCATTTATAATAGCATTGATTTCATCAATATCTTCAATAGATACCGCCTCTGCAAGCATTTCTTCCTCTGTCATTGTGGTCTCCTCTGAAAGTTCGCTACTACTTTCGCCTGCACCTCCACCGCCGCAAGCCGCAAGAGATAAGGCCAGAGCCGCCGCCAGTAACAACGCTATCAGTCTTTTCATATTCACCATTTCCTTTCTGCTTTAAAAATGTGTGGATTACTTGCTAATTGCAATGATATACCGCGCAATTAGCTTTTGTCAACAAAAACATTGCAAATTGCATTGCTTATCATTGCATGGCGTAACTCGTCCATCTAATTTCATCACGATACAATACAGTAAAAAGGAAAGGTGATAGTAGTATGGACGAACTATCTTTTGAAATAGGCAAGAATATAAGAAAATATAGAAAGCTAAAAGGACTAACACTTGAGCGTCTAGCAGAAGTATTAGAAACAGAAACAAATTATTTAGGTCAATGTGAGCGAGGCGAAAGGCGATTTAGTTTAGATAAGCTGATAGATTTAATAGAATATTTTGGTATTACGGCAAATGATATAATTCCTATTCATATTGCAACAGAAGAAAAAAGTAAGTCAAAGAATATATATTTAGAAGAAATAAATGAAATATTGAATAGCTGTACTGATAACCAGTTAGCAGTTATATTAAATACAATAAAAGAACTTGTCCCATTCATAAAGGAATAGTATTAAATCTAACGATATAAAAAATAGTATTAAAAGTGATTGACAAAGTAGCAGTAAAGCCTTATAATAATAGTATCAAATCAAACGAAGGTCAAATAAGATACTATTAAAGATATAGGGGGCTTTACTATGGAATACGGATATGCGAGAATAAGCAGAGCAAAACAGAGCATTGAAAGACAGATTAGAAATATCAAAGCGGCCTATCCTAATGCTACTATTGTTCAAGAGGTATTCACCAGAATAACACTAAACCGCAAAGAATGGAATAAGCTATACAACAAAGTAAAAAGCGGCGATACCATCATATTTGACAGTGTAAGCCGCATGAGCGGAAACGCTGATGAAGGTATAGCCGCCTATGAAGATTTATATAATCGTGGCGTGTCCCTTGTATTTCTGAAAGAGCCGCACATAAATACAGATACCTATAAGAAAGCGTTAAGTAATCTTATTTCTATGACAAATACAAGCGTTGATTTCATTCTTGAAGGTATCAATAAATATCTAATGGCGCTTGCAAAAGAGCAGATTAGAATAGCTTTTGAGCAGAGCGAAAAAGAGGTAGAGGACTTACACCAGCGCACAAGAGAGGGCATAGAAACAGCCCGCTTGAATGGTAAGCAGATAGGCCAGCGGCAAGGCGCAAAGCTGACAACAAAAAAGAGCGTGGCCGCTAAAGAGGTAATACAGAAACACTCTAGGGACTTCTGCGGGACGCTGGATGATACAGAGGTTATGAAGTTGACAGGGCTTTCCCGCAATACCTACTACAAGTACAAGCGGGAATTGAAAGAGGCGAAATAAGAGCAGACAGCGAGAGCGGCCACACTGGACAGTGTAGGCCGCTCGATCTATTCAATACCGCCGCCGCCAGCCAGAGCCGCCGCCTACGCCGTTTTCGCCCGTGTCCACCGTCTTTCCTATGCGAGAGGGAAAACGCCCAAATAAAGCCGCCAGAGGCCGCACGAGGGGCAGTTATCCCGATACCATCCCCCCGTCCTGCCCTATGGGGAGATAGGCCGTTACAGAGCGGCTAGAGTTCCTAGAGGGGCTTGTATTGAACAGACAAGGCCAGAGCAGAGGCGGCAAGCGAGAAACAGCACAGATATACACTAGCGGCAACACTAGAGCGGTTAGTTTGCCATAAAAAAATTTTTGTGGTATAATATAAGTAGATAAGGAGGATAGCAGGTTAATAAAACAGTGTGATATTAGATATATTTGCGCTAATTTAGCTTGATATTCTTCTAATAATTGAAGAAAGGCGGTGTAATTCTCTATGTATGAACACTTTTCAAGCCAAAATAGATGAATATGTGAAGAAATATCGCTTGAATGTGGATTATATTAGAGAAATAAACGATGATTAGTTAATAATTGATTTAATTTAGCTTGCGGAAAGAGCATCAGCAGAAACAGATAGCAAGATTACTCCAAGTGATGTAATCAAGCTATACTATATTTCTATGAAAACAGGTAATGATTATTTTAGTGAATATAAAGCTATTAAAGATATAAGTGCAGAAAATTTATCAGTAGTTGAACTTGATGTTCAAATATCTATGTTAGGTTTAGATAATGATATAATTGTAAATAAATATAAATATGAACATAGTATAAGCAAAGAAGATTTTGAGCTATTCAATAATATATACTAGATTTATTGTAATGATTTCAAATGTCATATAGTTGACTGGATTAAAGATGATAATAACAATAGCTTTATTTTATACGATGGAAATATATATAAAAGAAATGATTTTATAGAATACATTTATGGTAAAAAGAAAGTAGATGTATTTCCAGTATTTAATGATGATATTAAAGATGATTTATTTCGTATCACGATACCACAAAGGACAAAGTTAATATATCATGCTTTATCATCCAAATACAAAGATAGCCTAATAAAAATAGATAAGATAGATGAAGAAGAATTATATAGGTTTTGTACGGCGCACAGAGATATACCAGCCGCAAAGGGTTTATTATCACTTTTCAAAATGGGGATTTCACTTTCATAGCTTGCTACTTTTGGAATAGGCCATGAGGCAAGTGGAGCGGCAAAAAATACATGGTGTTATAAAGCATAGTTTCTTGAAGATAAAGCCATTTATATGGGACAGTCGATTACATGGGAACAATGGAAGAAAAGGCTAATATATATATTAGATAATCGTTTCAATGATAATACTATTGCTGATGGATTTAAGGTATAGTTAGTATCTTTAGAAGATGTTTTTAATATTTCGTTATATTATTAGAATGGAAATAGATTGACATTAACAAAAAAAGATAAAAATAAAATTGATTTATGGAAATATCAATACTTGAAAGACGGGAAAGCTGATTTTCCATTTAGCGGAAAGATTAACAGAGAAGATGAAGAATATTCATTTACAGTAAACTATTTTGATGATATTAAATATAAAACTAGAAGTGAAGTAAATAAAGAAAAAGGAAAAATAAGCGGCGAAAGCAGAATAAGAAATAATGCCGCAGAAAAATTAAAAGGCTATTACAAAGGGCAGATAATAACAACTAAAGAATTAAAAGAACACGGATATAATAACAGCAACGCTATCAAGAGAATAACAGGGATTATTATAGAAAAAGTCGGTCATGGTAAATATAAAATGCTCATTGATATTCCGTCGTGAGTAAATCCATTTATATCCAGCGAAAAAAGGACTATAAGCAAACCTAACTATAAGATAATATATTAGTTAGATTTGTTTGCAATACTTTTCCGCTGATACTGAACGGAAAATAACAATAATAAATATGAAAGGAGCGTTTAACTATGTATCGTGATTAGATACTAAACATTTTCAGAGAGTTTGAAAAAGAAGAAAGCCGTGGTAGCTGGATAGAGGCTTTTGCCGATAAAGAAAGCCTTAATTATAAGCTATTTCAGGAGAAAAAATAGTTCTTGCGTGAACAGAGGTTTATACAATTCTTGCATAGGCGGCGTGACTTGCTGGACAGTCTGGAAAGAAGTATTGTAAAAGATAATAAAGAATAGATCGAGAAGGACATAACAAAGACAGCGGAGCCAGAATTATAGAAGATAGTAGACAAAATGACATGGTATTACTTCAAGCGCAACAAGTGAGCGGCAAGAGGTAGCAAAGAGCAAGGCGGCAGAGAGCAAAGCCGCCTTGCTTTTTCGCAGTCGTGCTATCCTTGATTTTACCAAAAAATCAGAACATCGGCAACTATTCAAAATAATCAAGGATAGCAAGTATTAAAACCGTTATGGCACAATACTTTTAGCCGCTCTACCACATAAAAAGTTATTCCTCTTGATTGCATATCAAAGTCCCTCACATTTCCTTACATCAAAACAGGTACATTGTCTTGCAAGCTCGAAAATTTTTATAAGTCAATCTTACAAATAAATTCACTATTTTTCTTGTTCTCATGTCGATACTTCATTGTTATATGTTGACATTTTCAACAACAGTGATATGATGGATTTACTTTTAAACAAACATTTTACTAGTTTTTAACCCACGAGGTGTGCGCAGCATGAAACAAAAAGAAGTCTATCCATCGGATTCTCTGACGCTGTCCGGACTTGGCTGGGAACGTTCAGATCCAAGCAGAATTTTGCAGACATTCTCCCGAAATTATTATCGCTTTCACTTTATAACCGGCGGGATTGGATATTATCGAACCTCTAGCGGAACTATCCAACTGGCAGAGGGGGAGGGGTTTATTATCTTCCCAGGAGAAACTCCAAGTTATTATCCAAGTCAAGAACAGCCTTGGGAATATTTTTGGGCTGCCATAAGCGGTAATGAAATGAATCTTTTGGTGGAAAATCGAGGAATTTCACGTCTTTCGCCCGTTTTCCGCAGTACTGCTCCTATGGATGAGATGCGCCAGCTCTTGGCAGATATGTGTGCGACATCTATCATTCCACTTTCCGTCGACCGAGTTTTCCCTCACTATTTACGTGCATTTTTTGCAAGAATCGAGCCATTTCTCTCTAAAAAGCGCAGAAATTCTCTCTATTTTGAACAATGTCTGACATACATCGCTGATAGCTACACCAATCAAATTACCGTCCAGGATATTGCAGACTATGTAAATATCGACCGTACGTACCTGTTTAAGCTCTTCAAACGGAATCTCGGAATCTCTCCCCAAGTTTATCTATTAAACTATCGAATCGATAAAGCCTGTGATCTTCTGAGAACAACCGAATACAGTATCACAGACATTGCCTACAACGTTGGATTCCGGGATTATTCCGACTTTTCCCGGCAATTCAAAACTCGGCACAAGATGAGTCCCACCCAGTACCGCCAAAACGGAGGTAAGAAGGGTGAGTAACAATTTGCAATGTTTGTGCAACATTTAGCAATATGCAATCATATGCAAAGCTGTTATGTTTTTTTCATGGTACACAGAGATACATTGTTCCCTGTGCACTGACTTACAAGAAAAGGAGAGCTGCGCAATGATTCACGTTGGTGTCATCGGTCTCGGGGAAGTCTCCCAATGTATGCATCTTCCCATTCTGCAAAACCTCTGCAATATCTATGAGGTAACCGCTGTTTCTGATATTTCCCCTTCTCTGGTTACATATATCCAGAAAAAATACCACATTCTCGAGGCCTTCCCCAATGCTGCAGACCTCATCGAATGTAAAAATGTTGACGCAGTTTTCATTCTCTCTCCAGATCAATATCACGGAGAATATGTCGCCCGGGCGCTGCAGGCTGGGAAACATGTGTTTGTAGAAAAACCGGTAACCCTCTGTCTGGATGAATTGAATGAACTAATTGAGCTAAAAAAGCAGTACCCCCGCCAAATTGTTATGGTTGGATATATGCGGCGCTATGCCGGACCCTATTTGAAAGCTAAGGAGATTCTGTCGGAGTCCCCCATGAAAACCGAATATCTCCGTTTTCGGGATATCATCCTAGAGGCACCGTTTTTCATTGGACAAACCCACCCTGTCTTTTATCCGCAGGATATTCCCATTGAAATGATTCAGGAGAGCCGTACCCGCCGCCGGGAGCAAATTGACCGGGCGATTGGGGCAAACGCCACAGATCGGATGCGCACTACATATCAGATGATGACCGGTTTGGGCTGCCACTCTTTTGCCGCCGTGCGGGAACTCTTCGGCGTACCTTCTAAGATTCACTCTGTCACCACTGCCTCAGAGGGACAGCAGGTAGTCATCGTGATGGAATTTGAGGGAGGGTTCCTTGGAACTTATGAACTGGTGAATAATCAGAGCATTGTTCAGTTTGATGCTGCTATCGAAATATTTCAGAATACACGCAAGGTTTTAATTAAATACGAAACCCCTTATGTGCGATATCAACCTGCGTATGTGCAGGTAACCGAATCCAACAACCACGATACTCATACCACCACTTATGGTCCCGACTTTCATGATGCCTTTCAAACAGAATTGACTCTCTTCGCCCAGTGTATTAAAGCCGGCGAACAACCCAAAACCAGCCTGGAGGACGCTGTGGCAGATCTGAAACTATTTCAGGAAATCATTCGCGTTATGGCGAAGCAAATGAAGTGAGGGATACGTTATGAGTCATGTGAAAATTGCTACTGCCCCCTGCTCCTGGGGTGTCTGGTATGCTGACGGGACTCCCTCCGGCACCCCATACAGCACATTTCTGGATCAGGCGGCACAAGCAGGCTACCAAGCTCTGGAGTTGGGACCAGACGGATATCTGCCCACAGATCTGGTGAAACTGCAGGAGGAGCTCACTTCCCGCGGTCTGGAGGTCTGCGCCGGTACCGCCTGCTACGCCTTCGACCAAGGTTCTTCTTTCTCTGACTTCCGCCCTCAAGTGGAAGCTTTATGTAAGCGCCTCGTCGCCCTGAATGCTCAATATCTGGTCACCATGGATGAATCCGACGTGGGACTCCATGGTGAAAAAAAGCAAACCTTTTCCGCCACTGACTGGACTGTCTTTCTTACCAAGATCCGGGACATGGGGCGATACGTTGAAAGTGAGTTTGGCATCCAGATGGTCTACCACCCACATATTAAAACTATGATCGAGTCCGAAAGTGAAATTATCCGCCTGATGGAGTTTACAGGTTTATGCCTGTGCTTTGACACTGGCCACCACGCCTATGTCAATGGAAATGGCCAAAAGGGCGATCCCTCTGCGCCGGACTTTATTCGCCGTTTTGCCGACAAAATCGCTTACCTCCACTTCAAGCAGGTGGATGGAAAGGTCTATCGGGAAGTCATGGCAAAGCACCTGGATTCTGATACTGCCTTCGACATGAATGTCATGTGCGACCTGCCGGACGGTATCATTGACTTTATGGAAATCAGGCAGGCTCTGGATGATATCGGCTTTGCCGGAATTGCTGTGGTAGAATCAGACATGCCCCGTGCCACGACCGCGCAGGCTTTCGTCTCCGCCAAGCGAAATCTCCGCTATCTGCGCGATCTTCACATCATCACCTAACCATGCCCAGGCTGCAATCAAACAAGCATCAAAAGCCTACTTGCCAGCGGATACTTGATCGTAAGATTTTGGACAATTTTTTCATTTCTCACTGCACTACCCGCCGCGAGGGGGGGGTGCATTGACTTAATAAAACCGAGCAAAATACTTGATAGCAAAAGAGGCGTATTCCATATGGGATACGCCTCTTTTGTACAGTCCAGTTAATTTGTACTGAGCAAAAATGCCCCAGTAGATACTCAGATCTTCTTAACCGGGCCTGAACTTTCAATAGAATATAATGCCTTACAATAGCGCTTCCTGGTCGTCTTCCGAACCAGTTGACTTCTTCTTGATTCCTAACTATATTCTTCCCCGTGGAAACATTTTGATCCTATGGCAAACCAATGCCAAAAGGTGTTATTCCTCTTTCACAGGCTTCATCGTGGGGAACAAAATCACATCCCGGACAGACGTTGCACCTGTTAGCAACATCACACACCTGTCGATTCCGATGCCCAGGCCCCCCGTGGGCGGAAGGCCGTATTCCAGCGCATTGATATAATCTTCGTCCATCATGCCAGCTTCTCCATCACCTCTGGCGCGCAGTGCCACTTGTTTTTGGAACCGCTTTTTTTGATCGACCGGATCGTTCAGCTCGGAAAAAGCGTTACCCATTTCACTTCCGCAAATAAAAAGTTCAAACCGCTCTGTCAGACGTGGATCCTGAGGAGAACGCTTGGCAAGAGGACTTACATCCACCGGGTGCATGGTAATGAAGGTGGGCTGAATCAGCTTCTCCTCCACCTTCTGATCGAATACCTCATAGAGGGCATTGCCCCAGGTTTTGTCGGCAGTCTCAGGAATTGCTACCCCCAAATTTTCCGCCGCAGATACTGCCTCCATATCCGAAAAAATTTCCATAAAGTCCACACCGGTATACTGCTTTACTGCCTCAGCCATGGTCATCCGGGGCCATGTGGGAGCAAGATCGACATCCTGGCCAAGCCAGTGAAGTTGGTAAGTCCCCAAGATCTCCTTTGCGGCACCAGAGAGCAGCGTCTCAAAGAGATCCATCATATCATGGAAATCCGCATAAGCCTGATAAAGCTCCACAGTGGTAAACTCTGGGTTATGCTTGGGATCCATACCCTCATTGCGGAAGATGCGACCGATTTCATAGACGCGATCCAGTCCACCTACAATCAGCCGTTTGAGTGGTAGTTCTGTCGCGATCCGCAGATACATGTCCAATCCCAACGTGTTATGGTGCGTAATAAATGGACGGGCTGTAGCTCCACCGGAGATCGTATTGAGCACAGGTGTTTCCACCTCCATATAGCCCCGAGCATCCAAGAAATCCCGCACGTACTTCATGAAGCGGGACCGGATGACAAAGTTCTGCTTTACCTCCGGGTTGACAATAAGGTCCACATACCGCTGGCGATACCTCAGTTCTTTATCATGCAAGCCATGGTACTTTTCTGGCAGAGGTTGCAGAGCCTTGGAAAGAAGCGTCATACGTTTGACTCGTACACTGATTTCTCCCCGCCGGGTGCGGAAAACCTCACCAAATATTCCAACAATGTCGCCGATGTCAAGCTTCTGAAATTTTTTGTAATCAGCCTCGCCCAGCTCATCCTGGCGGGTATAGAGCTGGATACGCCCGTCCCGATCCTGCAGGTCACAGAAGCTGACCTTCCCCATGCCCCGTTTGCCCATGATACGGCCTGCTACCTTTACACTTGTCCCCTCCATCTCATTGAAATGGTTCCGGATCTGAGCGGATGTGCTGTCCCAAACAAAACGGGTTTCCTGAAAAGGATCCTCATTGGCCGCCTGAAGCGCAGCCAGCTTTTCCCGGCGAACCATCCTCTGTTGAGAAATCTCCTGTATCATTTCCTGGCCACTGGTCTCAATTTTTTGTTGGGCCATATGTATTCTCCTTCGTCTTTTTTACTAAATGATTTGCCCACTCTGTACAGATGTCACAATCTGAATCTTTAGACGTTTTTGGGAAGCGTGCGTTGATGAGAGTAATTTTCTATATTAAGCCTGCTCTTTCTCCGATTCCCGGTACAGTGACAAAGCAGTGGCTAACTGATCCGGGCAGGAAGTACCCTTGTCCAGGCATTGAATACCCTTGAGCTGTGCAATGACGTCCTCGACCTGCATTCCAACAAGAAGGCGGCTGAGGGCCTGGGTAAAGCCGGGGCACCCCAACACAAACTCTACAGACCGGATCACTCCGTTGTCTACTTCCAGCTTGATTTCTTTGGCGCAGGTCCCTTTTGTCTGATAAATCATGTTTTTCTCTCCTGTATCTGGTAATTTTCAGTTGATTGCTGTATATTGTCAATATAGGCCTTACCATAATGGGAAAGTCAAGTGTGAACAGTGGGGGAATCATCATGCAGGAATACCTTTCTATCGGTGACTTTGCCAAACTTCGCAATGTGAATCAAAAATCGCTTCGATACTATGAGCGAATTGGTGCTCTGGTACCTGCCCATATCGATCCGGACACCGGCTATCGATACTATGCGTTGGAGCAGCTAGTGGAGATGGACATGATCCTCATGTGTTTGGAGCTCAATATCCCCCTGCGGGACGCGGATCAATACCGTAAACCTGATCAGACGCTGGACATTCGGCGCCTGCTTCAGGATGGCCGCCAAAAGGCCCTGGACAAACTTGCCCACCTTCAAAACACCTTGACGCAAATGGAGAAAGCTCTTAGCCGAATTGAAGAAAGCGAACGCTATCAGGGGCAAGAGGGAGTCTATCAGCGTCACCTGCACCAGCGTCTCATTTTAAGAGAGCCTTTTACCGCCTCTGGCGGGGAACTGGAATTCAAAAAAAGCTCCACGAAAATTTTCCTCCGGGGACAGTCCATGGGGCTGCTGCCTGCGTTCACCTTTCCCATCGGGTTAATTGCCCAACGGCGTGGGGAATCCATTCACACCGATATTTTTCTGGAAGTTCTCCAGCAAACAGACGACGTTTCTGATTTAGAGGTATTGCCTGAAGGAGATTATCTCTGCCAGCAGAGGCCAGCCCGGGAAATGGATCATATGGACAAGCTAATTTCGGAGTATTTCACTCTGCACCCAAATGCACAACAGTTCATCATTACCAACTTGACATCCGCATACTTTGATCTGAAGGGTCCAGCGCTGGAATTACAGGAACAAATTTAAGGGGGAGCACAGCTGTGCAACCGCACCGTACAAAGATATTGCAATGGCGAAGCAAGCACTACGCAGGATAAACAGCACACACCGTGATGAAGATCTCGTTGGCAACGGTAGTCAGGCTCATCATGCTGATGGCTCCGAAAAATCCCATCATGTCGTTAGAAAATTTACACCGAAGGTACCGTTATACGGTGACATAGCATATATCTTGACACGCAAACAAAGAGGTTGGGAATCCATAGGGATCTCCCAACCTCGCTTTTTTACAATATCTTATAGCATCATAAAAACTTTATTTCTTATAAAAAATTATCTCTTGACATTCCCATTATGGGAGAGTTTATAGTCTTACTCTGTGGGTCTTTCCATCCTCCACAAAATCATGTAGAAAGGAAAGCGTAAATGGAAACAGAGACAAATCCCCTGGGGTATCAGCCGGTCGGAAAATTGCTTCGGACATTTGCCGTGCCGAGCATCATTTCCATGGTGGTCAGTACCCTATACAATATTGTAGACCAGATTTTTATCGGCAGAGGCGTAGGCTATCTGGGCAACGGCGCAACCAATGTCATACTTCCTCTGACTGTCATTGCCTTGGCACTGGGTCTGATGATTGGAGACGGCACCACTGCCTATTTCAGCCTGTGCTTGGGACAGAAGGACGAAAAAAGCGCCGCGCATGGCGTAGGAAACGCCATTACGCTGACAGTTGCGGTGAGCATCGTTTTAACCGTGGTGTCTCTCATCTTCCTGGAACCCCTCTGTATCCTGTTCGGTGCAACTGATGCCACCATGCCATACGCGCTGGAATATGGATACATCATTGTACTGGGATTTCCGTTTTATGCGTTCAGCATGGGATTTAACTCTATTCTGCGTGCGGACGGAAGCCCCGTATATGCCATGATTGCTACGCTGAGCGGAGCTATTTTAAATACGATCCTAGATCCTATCTTTATTTTTATTTTCCAGATGGGTGTCGCCGGAGCAGCAATCGCAACAGTCATGGGGCAGGTCGTTTCCTGCGTCATCACACTGCTGTATCTGAGAAAGTTCAAGAGCATCATCCTCACAAAGGACTGCCTGAAGATTCGGGGCAAACTGTGCAGAAAACTATGCAGCCTCGGAATCTCCAGTTTTGTCATGCAGCTCGCGGCCACCATCGTAATTACCGCCATGAACAATGTTCTGGTCAAATATGGGGCCGTTTCCAAGTATGGCTCTGAAATTCCCATGACAACGTTGGGCATTACCATGAAAGTCAACCAAATTATTACCGGCATCGTCATCGGCATTGCTGTCGGCTCCCAGCCTATCATCGGGTATAATTATGGTGCTGGAAAGACTGGGCGGGCCAAAAAAGCTTACTTTTTAGCCATTGTCTGCTCGACGATTGTCATGGGAATTGGAACAGTCGTATTCCAACTGTTCCCTCATGCGATTATCAGCATCTTTGGATCAGAGTCCGCACTATACAATGAATTTGCAGTCAAGAGCCTGCGCATTTTTTTGCTGCTCATCACATTAAACGGGTTCCAGCTCTGCACAGGCATTTTCTTCCAGGCAATCGGAAAGCCCGTACAGGCAACGCTGATTTCCCTCTCCCGACAGGTACTCTTCTTACTGCCCGCACTGCTGATCCTTCCGCAGTTTCTGGGAGTGGAAGGCGCTTTGTGGGCCGGACCTGTGGGAGATGCCTGCGCCTTTGTACTGGCAGTGGTCTTTGGACTAACAGAGCTGAGAAAAGGAGGCGGAGGAGGCGGAGAAGCCGGATCAGCTGATTCCCAGAAATAAAACAGCCAATCCCGTATAACAATTCAATTTCTGAAATGGAGGAAACCTCATGGCGCACTTATTTGACCCCATTACCATCCATCACCTGACCTTAGAGAATCGCTTGGTGATGCCGCCTATGGCCACCGCTAAAGCGGATGAGAATGGTTACGTGACTGATGCAGTGTGTGACTACTACCGTGAGCGGGCAAAATACAGCAAAATCGGACTGATTATTACCGAGCACAGCTATATTCACCTTCAGGGAAAGGCACATCCCGGTCAGACATCCATTGCATCGGACGATGTGATCCCCTCCCTGACACAGTTGACCAACTGCATCCACCAGGAAGGCGTCAAGGTCTTTGCACAGCTCAGCCACGCCGGGTCTGCGGCGATATCCAAAACCACCGGGCAACCGCCTGTCGGCCCCAGCGCCGTCTATCATCTCAAGCAAAAAGAAGAATTGCCCTTGGAAATGACCGTCCAGCAGATCCACGAAGTTACCGGCTGGTTTGCACAAGCCGCCCGGCGGGCAAAACAGGCAGGCTTTGACGGTGTGGAACTCCACTCCGCCCACGGCTATCTACTCAACCAGTTCTTCTCCCCCCTCTCCAATCGGAGGACGGATGTATACGGTGCCCAATCCGTGGAGAACCGAACCAGATTCCACCGAGAAGTCCTCCAGGCGGTTCGAGAGGCAGTCGGAGACACATTCCCCATCGCCGTTCGACTGGGCGGCTGCGACTACCAAACAGGAGGCAGTACGATTGAGGATTGTGTGGAAGCCTGTCAGCTTCTTGAAAAGAGCGGCGCGGATTTGCTGCACCTCACCGGCGGCATGAACGGCTTCGTACGCCCTGGACACGGTGAGCCTGGGTACTTTCAGGACTTATCCATTCCTGTAAAACAGGTCGTCCAAATTCCCGTTCTTCTCACAGGAGGCGTTACCACACTTCCTCAGGCCGAGGCGCTGATTGCAGGGGGGTGCACGGATATGATCGGCGTGGGCAGAGCAATCTTCAAAAATCCTCATTGGGCAGATGAAGACTAACGTATCACAGACTCTACCTATCAACATCCGCATTTTACCCGGACACTGTATCTGAAAGAACTGACGCCCAGGAATAAAATATCGGTAGATCGCTCTTTATCTATGATCGTACCGCAGTTGTCATCCTCTGAGTATAGCTGAACCTTCCATTTTGCCTTCTGTGTGGGCACGATGCCCCGGCCCCCAATCTAACAAAAGAGCACAATTTCCCCAGAGGAGATTGTGCTCTTTATACAACAGTCGATATAAATTGGAAAGACAATCTCCATTTTTCCATCGATCAGTCATCCTGGGGACGGGAAAATTCTGTATCAATTCGAACACCCAGATGATATGTCGCACATGGCCCCTTACTTCTTTTGACGGAAGGGATTCCAATACGAACAATGCGGCTGTCGATCATCACTTTTCTGTGTCAGTGTCTGAAACGGCATTCCTCAACATGTATGACATAATTGTTTTTAATATCACGAATCCCCATTAAAAAAGCATTACTGTT
>ULXL01000750.1_pt1 | contig 17273 bp, 15 predicted proteins | sample 1961241 | NCBI WGS metagenome assembly ULXL01 (sample SAMEA4835837, study PRJEB28245) | human gut metagenome | biome: gut microbiome; material: fecal sample | place: Denmark | collected 2008
TGCTTTACCAAGCAGCTTAGAAATATACTCGTGGGTACTTTGTTCATTGCCTCCCAAATAGACCAAGGTATCACAGTTACCGGGAATGGTCTCCCAAGTATCCTTAAATAATGCCTTAATCTGTGCAAGATTCTGTATGATAATCACCGAAGAAATCTCTCGGCTTCGCATGGTAGAAAGCAGTGAACAATAATCATCCGGTAATGCAACATTTGCGAACTCATCTAACATAAATGTTACATGAATCGGTAATCGACCACCGCAATTAAAATCCGCCTGATAATATAACTCTTGGAAAATCTGTGTGTATAACATTCCGATAATGAAATTGTAGGTTTTATCAGAATCCGGAATCACACAGAATAATGCGGTCTTTGTTTTGGCATCTCCACCAACACCCACACCTAACTCTGCAAGGTTTAAGTCATCCTTTGAAAGCATACGAAGAACCTGCTTATTCTCTAATGTCGCAAGTCTTGAGTTGGCACTGATGATGATAGAACGAACGGTATCTCCCGCACCCCGCATACACTTGTTATACTGTTTTACTGCCGGATGGTTTTCACCAAGAGGACTCTTGTTCTTCAGCTCATCCATCAAAGCCTGAAGCGGAGATATTTTACCCTTTTCCGCAACCTCCGCCATGCCCATCAGTTTAAGAACTGACTTCATGTTACGTTCCTTTGGTGGCATCTCTAACCAGACATAATAAAAGAGAGACTGTAAAAACATTCCCTCTGCTTTGTCCCAAAACGGATCCGCCGGTGCAGCTCCTTTTGGCGTTGTATTACTCATTAAGTTTGTGATTAGTTTGACTACATCGGTTTCCTCCCGGATATAAGAAAATGGATTATAACAATCACTTTTATCCATCTCAAGCAAATTAATTACTTTCACATTGTAGCCATTGTCCTTTAGCAGCTGTCCTGTGCTGCGAAGAATTTCCCCCTTTGGATCGGTAATGATAAAAGAAGAATTCATCTGCATCAGATTGGGTTTCACCTCATAAAAAGTCTTACCGGCACCGGAACCACCAATTACCAATACATTATTATTGAGTTTTGTCTTTCTGGTGTCTAAACTCATTCTCACATTCTGACTTAATATCCGGTTCTTTCCATCGTCTTCATCAGCAAGTATTTTATTTACCTGCTTCACATCTGCTAATTTTGCCGTACCAAATTCTTTGCCCGGCATATAGTTTCGCTGACTGGTGTAGTACATAATCATAATCATCCAAAATACTACGATAGCAGCTCCAACAAACTTCACGGTAAACTCATTCACATAATCATTAAGCGGATAGGCACATACCATGGAGAAGCGGTCGAGAAAAGCATTGATTTTAATACCCTCTCTCCATGCTCCTGCTACGAGATATCCAAAGTACGCCGAAAGTATCGTGCCAATCACAAGTAAAATGATATTCGGTTTCTTTTTGGTTGTCTGCATAGCTATCTCCTCCTTGTTGTCTGTGTCGTAATTACCTCTGCTGATTTCTCAGCAACCTTATCAGCGACCTCCTGCACTTTGCTGTAATGCTCACGAACCGTTTTCTCTACCTTGTCATAATGACCTTGATAAAGTTTTTCGCCAAGGATTGTACTGATTACACGGTTATCATCCGAATAGATCTTATAGTTTTTTCTCTGGTCAAGATACGTAAGCAACGTCTTTCCATTATGAATCTCCATAATATCCTCTTTGTTAATCCAAAGATAACCGGCCCTGTCGCCATACATCCCCGGAATCCTTGTTTTGATTGCATGGTCATTTTCCTCTACAATCAGCTTCTTTGTAATCGTAATATCCAGCAAATTCGTATTCTTACTTGCTGCAATCTGCCGCATGCGATTGGTTAAGGCTTGGTATTTCCCGACACGTTTGTCAAAAGAATCCTTATCCATTACTACCTTACACATGCCATGTTCATCCGGATGCTCAATTAAACCAATCGTAGCAAGCTTATCCATAACATCCTTTGCCTGATCGGCTTCCATCTTGAAATCCGTTTTGATATCCTCCACACTGATTGCACTTTTTTCCATTGCATAAGAGCCAACCTTTTCAATCAAACCATCAATCGCATCATCAAATGCTCTTGCCTGCTCAGTGTGGAGTCCCTGGTTTCCCTTCTTTTCTTTCTGCAAATGTTCTAACAGCTTATTAAGCTGTTCCTCATTTCCATTCTTTAAATACTCATCAATATTGAATATTCTCGCATGATTCATCTTTTGACACATCATACGCATACGGGGAGCCGCTTCACTATGAAACATAACTTCTGTCAGTCCATCGTTTCTTCCTGCATCCGGCATTACAGAATACAAAATTCCATACTTCTTTGCCATCTTCGAAAACTTTTTCAAGTCCTCATCGGCAAAGGAAACCACTTGGATGTCGCCACCCTTTTTGAGCATACCATTCAGATTGGTTTTGCCCATTGTCTTCTCGTAATTAAGCATTCCTACAATCAAATCCACTGCTTTTTGCATCAGTTCAATCGAACCACTACCGACCTTCATGGCAATCTCGATTCCCTCATAGGTAACTCTTATAATCTGTACTGCATCACTTATCTCTGACATCTTGGTTCCTCCTTTTCTTCTTCCTGATGATTATGATCAGGAGTGTAATAATCGTTCCTGTCTTCTGCCACCATCACTTGTGTTCTGTGTTCTTCCCTTGCTTCCTCAAGGCGTTTTCGGATGTCCTGTGTATTGACAGGTTCAACTTTTGGTGGCTCGATGACAATACCATGTTCCTTCATAATCTCCTGCATGCGTTGAATCGTCTTCTTCTCAACATCCCGATACATCTCCAATGCGGTCAAAAGATTATCCAACGATTCCAAATAACTTATCTTAGCTGCTGCCATCAAAGTTCCCTCCTTAATAACTCTTCTCCATCAACACAATATCAATTGCCTGTGCCATCTCCTCTATATCGAACCCGCAACTAATAATGTCAATCAATTCTGCATCTGTTAATCCCTTTTGCTTCGCCTGTCCAAGCATAGCCATCTGCTCGCTGTTAAGTCCGGCATCTGCCATCGTATGAAGCACATTCGGCTTGCCTAATCCCTTCAGAATACGACCTGCTTTTGCGATAATCCCTTCCGGACTTTTGCTATTCGTGTACTCCATACACACAGGCTTTTTATCTACTACTACCTGATAGTCGGAACGTTTCGAAGCGTTTCTGATCGTATCGCTCTGTACCGCCGCCCGCTTTTCAGCCTCTGCTTTATGCTCTTTTGATGGATTTGCTTTCGCCTGCTCTACCTGTGCCTTAACAGCATCCATCTCCTCTCTCAAATTGCCAACCTGTCGTTCCATTCCTTCATTCTCCTTTCGAAAATCCTCTGCCTTGGCTAACGCAGCATCCCGTTCTTTTTTCAAAGCGTTTATCTGAACCTTCAATTCCGCGTTCTCATCCGTAATCACGGAAACATCTGCTTTACTCTGGCGAAGAACGGCATTATCTCTAGACAAAGATTCATTGCTCTTTCGCAAATCCTCAATGGCTGCTTCTAACGATTCAATCTTCTCAACATATTCCTGACGAATCGCATCCACATCCTCTTTCGTCAGCGATTTCTCAACCGCTTCCTTAATACTGTTAAGCAGTTCATAATCGCTACCGATTTTGGAAACTGCTTCTAAAATCTGTTCCTGTTTCTTCTGCACTTCGTAGGATTCATCACGACTTTTCTCCGTTGAAACAAATAAACGCTCATACACGTTTTGCAGTGCATGATCTAATGAAAATGCTGTCTGTTCTTCCTTCAACACCTCACTAATATCATCCAGTGTAATTCCCATAAAATAGAATTTCTCGATGATTTCCATCTGCTCCATACTGTACGAATTAGCAGCAAAAAACTCTGCTAACGGTCTGCCATCTTTCTTACGGAGAATCTTTGATAAATACTCCAATACCTTCTTATTCTTTGTGTTTAAGTACGCATATACTTCAACATCCTCTTTTGTCAGACCGTAAATTAAATCCGCCTTAACAATATACAGGTGGTCCTCACGTTTTGCTTTTCTCTTAATCTCTGTTAAGATTTCATGCAGTTCACCATCTGACAATGGCTTTCTCTTAACATTCTCTACTGCCTGTTCCTTTTCGTTATCCATAAATACCCTCCAATCCAAAGCATAAAAAATACAGCCTACTTGCGTGGCTGTTCCTGCTTCTTATCTGCCATATCTACCTGTTTCTGTGTTTGAACCCGTTCTAGTTCAACCGCCACCTCATCAATCATATCCTTTGCCAATTTCAAGTTATGATTGACTGCCTTTCGCTTCTCATAATTACCCCCCAGCCGGTCCTGATACCGTTCCCGTAATAACCTGATTTCCTCTAATGTATAACCTTCTTTTGCAAGCTTTCCATTTAATTCCTCATACTCCTTATGCTCAGGTTCAAAAAAATCATCGCCTGACTGAAAAGAGTTTTCTGAATATTGTAATTCCTGCATCCGGTCCGCTATACCAAATAAATCTTCAAATCTCTCCTGTTCCTTTTTAATCGCTCTTCTTTCACTTCGGCATTCCTTGGCTTTACCTGCCAAGTTTTCCGTAACAGCAATCAAATCATCAAGAGAATGAACATCGTTTTTTACAAGAAACAAATATTGCTCCTGCAGCTTTTCAAGCTTACGAATATCATCACGATACTGCCATGCCTTACTGTATGGTAATTGCTTCCAGCCGCGAACACGGCAAACCCTTTTATAATAAATCTTCTGAATACCGGAAAGCTTTGTACGAGGTAAAAATTCATCTTTAGGTATCTCTACCTTATATCCCTTGTAGGTTTTTAATGTCTCCTCTTGAATCCTCACTCGAATTCGTTCTTCCGTATAATGCTCCCCAAGAGATTTACATCTGCAAAAGCGACTCATACCTTGCGGCTTTATTGCAAGATATTGGTTCTGCTTTACCTCATACCCCTTTTCTTTTAACATATCCAGAAATTCCTCAAAGGTATCCGATTGCATAATGCATGCATCCACATCTCTACGAATCATATCTCTCCAGATGAACTTACCATCCCGGAATTCATTCCAATCCTGATACCGTTTTTGCTTATCCAAACCTTCCATTTCAATATCAATCGTAGAAAGTCCGTATTCCTCACAAAGACGGTTTGTAATCGGTTGAATCACTCTTGCCCAGTCTCCTTTTTCATACCGGAACTTTTTTCCCGTCAGGTAGTTCACACTATTGTATATGATGTGTCCATGTGTGTGCTCTGTGTTATCATGCACTGCATAGATTGCTTCAAATCCCTCGCCTAAGAACTCATCCACAAACTTTCCTACTATTTCAAAAGCAATAGAAGGCTCCAGATTCTCCTCTTCAAAAGAAATAATCATATGATACCCTTGACGTTTATCCATCTTGCCGTACTTTCGCTTGGTTTTAATCATCTGCTCACAAGCAAGTTCAGGCTGACAGTTTACACCGGTAACATATCTTCCCCCCTGTGTTTTTGCTTCATCAATAATATAAGAAATTGCCTGCTTTAAGTGCTTTGCAGCAAACATTCTTCCACAATCATTAATTGTCAAAATCTTAGTGATAGCCAAGCTGATCCACCGCCTCTTTCATGGTTTCATTCAGCCTTCTCATATATGCTAATAACCGCTCCTTATCCGACTGACGATACAGTTTGGAATTATTGTTGTAAACAATCTCATTGATGTTTACCCCAATACGGTTAATTTCATTAATCAAAGATTTCAGTCCACCACGAATCTCCGGATAATCATTGGGCTCCTGCGTAATTAAGAGTCTGAAATAATCCGCTTCTGTAAGTCCTGCCTCTTTTGCTTTATCAGAAAACGCTTTTGCATCTTCTGATGTTAAGCGATAATGCTTCACGATTTCCTTCGCCATTATCTCACCTTCCCTCCAACATCATATCCATGACTCGGCTCTGCAACTACGGCTTCCTTTTCTACCATAGTAGCTATCGTTTCCTCTATTGCGGTTTCTCCCAAAGCTCTGGCGACGATTCTATCTACAATCTCCTGATTGCGTTTTCCATACTTTGTCTGTTCAAACATACTGTCCAAACGAACCCCATGCTCACAAAGAGAATCATAGGCATCCTTATACTGACAATAATCCAAATAACTTTTTGGATTTTGCATACCGGTCTCAGCATCACACTTCAACTCATAGTTCCACTCACAGACAATATCAATGACATCATCTAAACCATATAGCTGCATCTCGCCATTCTCCTCAGCTATATCATGACGATACAAGTCGCCGCCTTTCAGAATCAATTCATAATCATGTCCTTCCATATAGCTTAATAAAATCTCAGCATCTAAAAGATCCAAATGAATATCCGGGCGGACAAAATTGGTCCATACCAGAAACGTTTCCGGTCTCGTAATTGTAACAGACTGTTGATCCATCACATCGCACCTCCTTCTTTTTATCTGCTTTACCTCTTGTAACAAATTCCATCACCGGAAGCCTCAAACCTCTGAAATGTTCCGGTTGTGGCTTCGCCAGATACGCATTTTGTATCACAAAATGCTACCGGTCAGGGGGAGCATGCCCCCTGAAACCCCCAAATGCATCCTTCGGATGGATAAAATACTAAAAAACCCTCAACTGATGTGACAATGATGCACTTTGATGTGACATTTCGCCAAAAGTGATGTGACATTGCATCACTTTGATGTGACATTTCAGTTACATATCGCATAGTGATGTGACAATGATGCACTTTGATGTGACAATTTCAAAACAAGTGATGTGACATTGCATCACTTTGATGTGACAATTTCAAAAAAGTGATGTGACATTGCATCATTTTGATGTGACAATTACCGCTTCCCTTTCGAAGTCTGATGCAAACCTTGTCTCCATCCTTGCAGCCACTCATTATAGTCTTTGTACTCCTCTGGTGGAGAAATATCCTCTACCTGATAACCGAATTCGTAATACTTCTTGGTAAGATTCTCTGTTGCTATCCTGCCAGCATTATCGTTATCAAGTGCAAGTCGGATATTCATAATTCCATCATGGTCTTCTAAATATCGAACCAGTGGTGCATCTGCCAGCATTCCAAGAGCAATTAAATGTTCCGTACTATCCGGATATAAAGAAAGGTAGCTCAACAAATCAATGGCTGCTTCAAAAACCACTATCGTGTCGCTACCTTCATAACATCTATGAAATCCATAATTCTTATCATTGCCACCTACATCACACTTAAAGGATTTGCCATCCTGATCAAACGTGCCTCTCATACTCGCAAACTTTGGTGTTCCCTCACAATCGGTTCCAACAAAAACAACATTATGATATTTGCGGGATTCATATATGAGATGTTTGCTTACAAAATAATCAATGACTTCCCTGCTGATTCCTCTTTCATTCATAAGGTATTGATAGAGTCTCTTATTATTGCCTGCAAAGTCAGGTAACCGAAATTCTTTTCGTTCCTGATGCTTTTCCTCTTTCACTATCTTTCCCTCATCAAAAGATTTCTCCGCCTTTTTGTAACCAATAAAATCCAACAGCCATTCCACGGCATCCTTAAACTCCATACCGGCAAAAGTCATCACAAAATCAATTTGACTTCCTCCGGTTTCAGATGACCAGCGATACCAATGGGAACGGTTGTATATCCGAATGGAATCCATCTCTTTTAGCGTGTAATACCTGCCAATTCTTTTTGGTGTATATCCCATTGCCGAAGCAACTGCAACCAGATCTGCCTGTTTTACCATGGTAATCTCTTCTTCGCTAAACATCATCGTTTCTTCCCCTCCTCACCTAACAAAGGAAAATCCCAGTTAATACACCCAGGCGTTGTCGCAAAATTAAGATTAGAATCCTTAATCATATCCATCTTCCGGAAACTGTAATAGCTCCGGTTATCTCCACCCACAATGATGTGATCAATTAGTTCTATTCCAATCAAATCACATATCTTTTTCATCCGGTCTGTTAATGTCACATCATATTTTGAAGGTGTCAATTTGGCAGAAGGATGATTGTGCACCAATACAATGGAAGCTGCGTTTGATAAAAAGGTAGCTTTCAAAATCTCCCGCGGATGTGCCATTGCGGAATCTAATGCACCCATACTAACGATATTGCAGTTAATCGGTTGTCCGGCACTATTGAGATTCAGCACACACACCAGCTCCCTATCCATAGAACATAATGTCTCACCCATCAGTCGGATAGCATCCTCCGGCGTTTTAATTTCCACTTCCGAATAGAGGGGAGTGTCTTTTACCAATCGAACCGAAACAACATCAAGCTTAAATATGTTCTTCTTCGGCATTGACATCTCCCCCTTCTCCCATTGGAATCGTAATTACCACATCATCCGGCATTGACTCTAACAGTTTTCTCAAGTCCTCCGTAGAGGCAATCACAATCTCATCCATAACAAACGACCTCCTAACGGGATTTGCCTGCTTCATATACCATCGGTGCTTCTGATACAATTCCATCCAACCGCTTATTTGGAACATCGGTTGCAAGCGTCAGTTTTCTCAAATCTTTATCATAGTGATAAACATTATTCGATAACCGGTCTCCTAATGCCACCACATCGTTGTTTGCCTGATGCACCATCTCTGCCAGGCTTTCCGGATCACCCATATCTACAGAAATCGCAATCGTTTCATGGATAGATGACGGTAAAATATAAAGGTCGGTGCCAAGCTTTTCCGATAACTTATGAAGTGTCTCATCGTACAACATGGATACTGCACCGTTTACTCCCATCTCATTGGAAATGACCCACATGGCTTCCTTTGGTTCCTGTTCTTCAAACATCGCCAGCATTTCCTCCGGTAATCCATCCTGAATGAACATCTCCTTCATAACATCAAACATGTTCTTAACCTTTGGCGGGAACATTTCCTTTGTATTCACAGCTGCTAACTGGAATAACTGTTCCGGATCAACTCCCATCTGTTTCATAATGGAATAATCCACCTTGGCACTTGCAATTCCATTCTCATCCTTGGATACAACTACCCGGAAAATAACCGATAAATCCTGAAATTCCTTGTGTGGAAGATTCTCCAGCATTTCCTTATTCTGCTCCGTATTGATAAGCGTCATTACAACCTTATCCTTCATTTCTTTGAAGTCTGTCGGCACAGAAAACTCCGGTGTATGACAAGCACAACAGTAATTCTCAGCAAGACCGGTTAACGTTTTTTCCAGATTCCCGTTATTCTGATACAGCTCATAATATCCATTCAGGTAAACGCTTGGGGTAATCATCTGGTCCTTATCCTTTCGAATTGTAAGACCGTCTAATGTCTGATTTACCTTTTCAACGTCATGAACTTCAACAATTGCATTTGCATACTCCGGTGGCATAAAGTCCAATATCTTTTCAACCACAACATCCTTAAAACTCTGATAATCCATCATAAATAAAAACCTCCTTAAAAAAAGAGAGAAGTCAAATTCCGGCTTCTCTCATACATAATCAAAAACTATTCTTTTATAATTAAGCATGCCTTTCATCATGCCTAACATCATTTGCCTGCGTACTTACGACGTCTGCGATATACATAAATACCGGCACCAATACACATACCACCCAATGCTCCAAAAAGCCATGCATGGTAGTTTCCACCAGTCTGTGGAAGTTTTGGTTTCTCCGGCTTATTCTTAAGCTCCAGCTTATAAATCAAATGTGTTTCTACATCCCCTTCATAATGCAGGATACATTCGTATTTCGTATCGTCAAGAACATAGCCTTCAGCTGCTTTTGTCTCCACAATATAATACGGAATATCGGAAACGGCATTACCATTCTCATCATAGGTACATACATCAAGCATTTCCGTTTCAGCATAACCGACCTTGTCAGTAACAAGCTTTGCTAACACCTTATCATCCTTATCACGAAGTTCAAATTCCACACCGGCGAGCGGTTTCTTTGTCTTACTACAGGTCTTAAAAATCTGAATCTGACCTTTCACTCTCTCGTCTGACATAACAACCTTCTGGATTTCACCCGTCTCTTCCACGGTAAATGCAACCTCATTGGCTATGGTATAACCATAAGGTGCTGCCGTTTCACGAAGTGTGTACTCTCCAGCCGGAATTACCTCTAACTGATACGGCTTGCCATCGGTCTTCCAAGAAGCATACGTCTTTCCTTCAGAATCGAGCACTTCCAACGTTGCACCGATTAATTCTTTTCCTGTCGTAATATCTGTCTTAGATACTTCCACAATAATCGGTGTATCTTTTGTTTCTAACGATACAGGAATTGTCTCTGTTGCGAATCCCTGATAAGAAAAGTCCACCGGATATTCTGTCTCGTCAAGAAGATAACCGGCAGGTGCATCAATCTCCTTTACAACATACTGACCTAATGGTAAATCGGCATCAAATACGGCTTTACCATTCTCATCCGTTTCTGCAACACAGATTAATTCACCGGCATGAATGAATACCTCGGATTCATCTGTTTCCTCATCATCTTCAAAAGCATCACCGGATGCTTCTTCCGTTGTTTCCTCAGATGCTTCTTCCGTAGTATCGGTATCTTCACTTGCTTCCGCATCTTCTGAATCATCCTCTCCAGATTCTGTTCTCTCTTCTGCATCCGAAACTTCCTCTTCCGTTGATTCTTCTGCGTCCGTTCTTACTTCTTCCGTCGTCTCTTCGGTATCTTCACGGTATGCAGGTTCTCCAACAATGGCTGCAGGTGTCAGTGTTCCACCATTTACCGCTTTAATATCTTCCTTTGCATATACACCATAAACGGCTCCGCTAACCGGATAAGTGGTAACACTATTCGTCTTTATCAAAGAAAGCTCCGTTTTTACTCTGGCATCCACAAATTCAGCATCTCCGACAACTAACTCCGTCTCCTGGTCCTGATATGATAATTCAACCGATACCGGTTCCTCACAAAGAACAAATCCTTTCGGAGGTGTTATCTCAACAACCTGGTACTTTCCAAGTGGTAAATCCTTAACCTCTGCTTTTCCCTCTTTGTCCGTCGTGACGGTATAAAGAACAGCACCCTTCTTTGCCGGAACCCCATTGATAATCGCTAACTCCCGATTACCATCTTCTCCTAACTGATGGTCAGGTGTATAAATGTCCTCTTCAGCAATTACGTTAAATACTGCTCCGGATAAAAACTGCTCTTCGTACTGAAACTTCACGCTTCGTTCATCGCCGGTGAGCTTTGAGAGAATACGGTCAATAATCGTCTCGTATTCTGCCCCAACTAAAACTTCACCCTTTTTGTGAATCGTAATGCTACCCTTCACCGGTGTGTTCTTTGCTTCCACTTCAATAACGGGTTCGCCATCCTCATCCTCTACAATCTGAATTGCACCCTCTTTGGTAACAACAAACGGAAATGCTTCCTTCGAAATCAAATATCCCTCCGGTGCAGCAATCTCTTCCACCTGATAATTACCATACTTAAGCTTCAAAGGTGTGGTAACCGTTCCCGTCTCATCGGTAGTAAATTCACTTACCTTTTTGCTTCCAACCTTCTGCTCCACATATTCATCCTTATCTACGTTTTTAATCTTAAAGGTCACATTGGAAAGCAATACCGTTTTATTACTTTCTGCATCCTTTTTCACGATACGGATATATGCTTTAAATGGTGCATCATTTAATACACGCCATGCCTGCGGAGTTCTGGAATCTTCGTTTACCACAACCTCAAAATCTGCAACCTTATAAAGGTCTGCCGGAGTCTTTGTTTCTCTTACCACATAAGTACCATATGGTAATTCTTTTGACTTTCCATATCCCTTTTCATCGGTAACAAAGATGTCATAAACTTTTGCTGCATCCCAGCCGTTCTTATCAATATCCGACTTAAGCTTTACCGTAAACTCGGCATCCTTAACCTTATCCTCTTCTGCCGTATCTCCATCCGTCGATACCTTGATAATCTCGAATGCCTGCTTTTTAACCGTTTCTATCACCGTACAAGATAAAGAAATATCCTGATGTGTGTTCTTTGCATCCTTAAAATTAGCCGGATAAACAGTTGCATCAAGCAAGTAGCCCTCGCTAGGCTCAATCTCTTTTACATAGTAATTACCGTAATAAAGATTGCCAAAACTAAATGCATACTTATCATCTGTTCTTACTGTCGCAAGTAAGGCATCCTTTGTTGCCTTCGCTCCGGTACTCTTAAACTCATTTCCCGACTTTGATGTGATATTGTCAGCTCCCGTGTAGGTCACAATATCTCTTCCATCCGGATACTTGATATCCTCTGCTGCATACAGACCATATAAAGCCCCATCCAACTTTGCATCCCCCTGCGGATTCTTTGTTTCTTTGTCCTCCTTGATACAGGTCAAATCACATCGAACCGGCGTATTCACGGCGTCAATCTTTTCAAACTGTCCATACGGCGGAGCAATCGTATAAATCTTTGCTTCATCCTTATATCCATCCGGAACATCTACCTCTTTCACATAATACTTATCCTGTTCTTTGACAAACTTCTGTGAAGCTGCCATATCAAGGTCTGCGTCATAATAGAAAACAGGAACTTCTCCCGCGCTTCCATTCTGTCCCTCCAGCTTTGTTCTGACCGTGCAGGCAGGATCATTAAATACCGCAAATCCTGCTTTTTTTAGTACTACACCGGAACCCACATCGGTCTTATTAACAAATACACCGATTGTTTCAGGGACTTCTTCTACATCCTTTCTCTTACCCTGCTGTATTACCTTTCCATCTTTATCATATAAGGTAAAATAGCTAAGCGGAATCTCATACACCTCATTATCCCTCTGATAACCATCCGGCTCTAATACTTCTTTCAAGTAGTACTTATCCTGCGTAAGAATTACTTTACCAGAAGAAGATAATCCCTTATCATCTGTCTTTGACAATTTGCACAGCAGATCCGTACAGTCTTTATCCTCATACAAATAGTACCTAGCACCGGGAACTGCATTATGCGTAAACTTATCAGACTTATAAAGCGAAAAAGAGCCTTCATTAAAGTTTGAGGTAACCTTTACCGTTGCCTGTGCAGATACAGGGGTAAAATCTTCAAGAAAGGTAATCTTTTGCTGTGAAATCACAGACGGTGTCCACTTACGACCACCCTTTTCATCCGAATACGCTTTTGCAACGATTTTAATTGTGCTTTTATTGTCAACAATCTTCTTCATCGCTTCTTCGTTACAGTATAAATAGAAGTTTGATGATGCACTGCTGGCATCTGTCTGGGCAACACAGATATCATACTTTTTCAGGTCCGCTTCATCATCAATCTGACTGGAATCGGTCTTAATCTCACCAACGGTAAGTCCGGATGGAGCACCGGAAATCGAGTACTTGATATCCTTAACGGTTCCGGACTTTGTTCTGACAAACTTGTCTGTACTACGATATAAACCATCCCCCATATCCTTCCAGTCCGTTTTCTTAGGCGAAATATCATAGGTAATTGAAATCGTACAACCATTATCACTGTATTCATCCGCATGCTTCTTTGCATCTGCCACCATCTTTGATATTAACTTATACGTATTACTTCCATTATTGTAATACGACAATCCAACCTCTCCATTTAATATATGAATAGACGCACCGGTGATAAAGTAATCCTGTGAAGCACTTCCGGAAGAATAATCTTTGTTGTGACAGGTTCCATTCAACGTTCTGGCACCATTTACCAGACAATACGTAATGGTTGGTTTCACATTACTCTTCGTAGAAGATGAACTTACATCTCCAGTGGTTGTGTTCTTATTCATATCCAAACAATATACAAGATGATTCTGATAAGCTCCCGACTCAGAAACATACTTGATACCCATACTGTGACCACAGTATTTCGCATAACCGGCATTGGAAACCTTCATCTTATCCGGGCCATCCTTTGTACCGGTTGCCGGTGCAGAAGCCATCATAAGAGGCTCTGATACAGCCATAAACATCATAGGCATTTCCACAGTTAATTCTTCTATCTCACCCACAGACAGATCATCCGGAACATCCCCGTCAGGCTCACCTTCCTCAGAGCCGGAATCTTCAGCAGAATTATCAGAAGCCGAACTTTGTGTGGCTGTCTCCGGTTCACGAACCGTAATGGTACGGCATATCAGATAGGTTTCACGACCACTGAACGGTTCCACCTTATAATAGGTTTCATAGTTTCCTGCCTGATTGCCATCAAAACTTCCTCTATCAGCGTAGTACGAAACCTTTACCGCACTGTCGTTATATGTGATACCGTCAAAATTGTTCTCGATATCAAATCCATACCCGGCAGCAATTACAATATCATTTGCAACGGCAATCTCCGTTGCGTTCAACCCCTGCATGGTGTCTGCATCGTATAACCTTGGTTCCGCTTTTTCTTCCTCGGAATTTGCAGTGGTATCTATAAGCTCTGTCGTACTTGATGCATGAACAGGCAGATTAGCCGGTATAATGGCACCTATCGCAAAGACCACTGCCATAAACCCGGCAAGTAAACGCTTATGCTTTAAACTCTTCATAAACAACATCCTCACTTTCGTAATTTAATCAACATACCTGCGATGCTTCCCTCCACACTTCTGCCGGAATACCCGACAAAAGCAAAAAGGACATACCATATGGCATGCCCTCTACCCTTTAGTCGAGTATCGCAAACTCAGACTCCCTTATTCGATTGCAATCTTTATTTTATACCGATTGCCTGCTATCATCACAATCATACACATCAACTCCATTTCATAATATTCGCCATCATATTCTCATCCATAGATGGATCAAACTGTGTTTCGTCCTCTTTGGGGGCTATATACTCTTCCTTTGTATCAGCCGATTCTCCCGGTGTCCTTTTTGAAAGAAATTCTTCCATCAACACACGAATCACATCCTGATATAATTCCTTTCGCATATCTTCCTTCACCTTTTGTAATTCCTGATTCAGGGTTTCTTTTATTTCCTGCATCATGTTATCAAGATTTTGAGATTGTCCACTCTCTAAAATGGCATAATGCTCTTTGATGCACTCAATGATGAGTTTGTTTTTAGAAACATGTCTTCGTTCACTCTCCTCAGACAATTTCTGTAACAAATCCCCATGGTCTTCATCCACATAACTAAAGCGAACGGTTACTGACTTATACATTTCCTTATCATGTCTCTCAGTCATTACTTATCGCCTCCTGCTTGCCGCTCTAATATCACTTTCAGATAACCGGAAGCCAATGTTGCATATCCCTTTGCATTGGCACAAATATCTTCTATATAGGTGATATTAGGTTGATGCAAGTCACCATACCGCTTCATTACACCGGCTCCGCCACCAACAAAGATAATTGGTGTCAATTCCATGTTGTAACCAAGCTCTCTGATATAATGGTAAATCTTATTGCAATAAGCACGAAGCTCCTTTTCAATAATCTCCCGGTAATTCTTTGGAAAGTGCTCTCCACCTTTCATCATTACTTTTTGAATATCATACTCATCCACCTCTGCATTCAGCTGACGGACACATTCTTTATTGATTTGCTGGATACAGGTAATGATTCCTGCCGGCTTTGTTACACAAATGGATTCGTCCGGATTGCTGTTAATGATTGGCATAATATCAACTGTCCAACTGCCAATATCAACAACCAATACCTTATTATCAAAGAATCGTAACTTATCACTTACCGCAGCATAGCACTGTGGATACACCGATATTTTTTCAATTACAACATGATACTTAATCTTATTGTATTTGAACGTTACTTCCTTATTTTTCATCAGGTACTTTATGAAGTCATCTTTTTCCTCACCAAATCTTGTAAGAGGAAGACCTACTGCCCATAGCACATGTGCATCTCGCTTGTGCATCTTTTCCAAGGTCATCGCCGTAGCTGCTAACGATAATAAGTAGTAATTATCATCGCGAATCTTATCTTCCTTTACCTCTAATCGCTTACCACCGATTTTATAATACTTTCCTTCGTATTCCAAAACATCGTTATACAATGCTGGCTCTGTTGTTATTTCACTCACACCAGAAGTAAACACATCATGTTCCGTCTTCATATTTGCCCAACCGTGGTCAATAGCCACAACTACTGTATTTTGATTTATCATTTTACATGCCTCCTTATTATAAACAATACTGTTATGTATTTGTATGCGTCAGCCCTACAGCCACCTCATCGCCCCGCATACAAGGGAATTACAAGAAAGTCGCTTATGCGTTCACGACGCCTCTATTACTAGAAACTATCTTCTCTACTGCCTTTTCGAGAATCGGGAAATATTGCTATACCCTTGTGGTTTATTATCCTTCCGCCATATTATTGCCTCTCCTGACTCGCTCCATCTTCTCCTCTCGGTCCCTCAACTCTTGTGGCAAGCCTCGACTGATATCTTGTCTGGAATACACCGGAATTTTCCTTTCCTGTAACTGCTATTCAATTATGTCCCCATTTTATACCCCATTACTAATTTGCGATATTCCGTAGAATGATAGAAAATGCATAATTCATTTCATAGAATGATTAATACTCAGCTGGTTCTCTGAAATTTTCCAGAAAATCTTCGAAAACCTCTGTATTAACCAAAGCAATACCTCTTATCTTATATACTGCTCCTGCTTCTTTAGACAATTGTTGAAATGTATGTAATCCCATCGAATATAAATCTGCACCTTCTTGATATCTGACAAATCTTTTAATTCCGTTTTTGACTTCTTTACTAATTTCTTGAATTTCCTTCTTTGTTCGTCGTGCCATTTAAAAAATCCCCCTTTCCATTTTCCTCAAAATACTTATCCAATACCTCTTTAACAACAAGATATCTTTTCCCCATGCGAAACACTGCATTTGCTTTTCTTGCTATTTTTCGAAATCGAACCCAGCCAATCCCGTAATACATACCTCCTTCTTCGTAAGTCATAAATTTGCATTTACTCAATTCTTCTTTTGATCTGTTCATCAACAATCCTCCATTAAATTAAATATTTCCAAAACACAAAAAAGGCATTCCGTCATAGTATCTCTACTAATGTACGAAATGCCTTTTCTTATCGTCACTTGAATCAACTCAGAAGTTCATCTGTAGCTCATTCTCATTTCAATATTTACTTTTTACTTATTTGTTATCTGTCCATTATCATCCAAGATTATTTTTCAAAAACTCCCTCATAATCCATGATTATCCAGGATATTTCTCAAAATCGTATGATAAGTGTTGTATTGTAATGTTATGATGTCTTATCTAGGATTATCGCGGATATACGAATTATTTTTCCTGGCG
>ULXL01020062.1_pt1 | contig 17235 bp, 13 predicted proteins | sample 1961241 | NCBI WGS metagenome assembly ULXL01 (sample SAMEA4835837, study PRJEB28245) | human gut metagenome | biome: gut microbiome; material: fecal sample | place: Denmark | collected 2008
AGGACCCTTCCCTTCCGGAAGAAGACTGCATTGAGGAACCCAGCCCCAGAAAGAAAAAGGCGACCCATGCAGAACTTTTCAAAGGTCTTACGGTACATAAACAGGTGATACCTCTGGCAGAGGAAGATAAGATCTGTCCGGTATGCGGTACACCCATGAAACGCATCGGGGAAGAATATGTCCGCAGGGAGCTGGTATTCACTCCTGCCAGATGTGAGATCTACGAGTACTATACGGAAAGCTATGGCTGTCCCAACTGTAAAGAGGGAAACGGTGATACCGAAAAAGCTGTGATTACCAAATCCAAAGCAGCACCGGCACTCATTGGGAAGGGACCCGCTTCTCCTTCTACAGTTGCATGGACGATCTACCAGAAGTATGCAAACGGCCTGCCCCTTTACCGCCAGGAAAAGGACTGGAAGGAATACGGGGCAGCCATCAGCCGTACGACCCTTGCCAACTGGATCATCTACAGTGCGGAGCATTATTTCCGTCCACTGTACGATTACTTCCACCGTCAGCTTCTGCTGAGGGAGTTCCTCATGGCGGACGAAACCCGGGTACAGGTTCTGAAGGAACCCGGGCGAAGTGCTGAAAGCCAGTCATTCATGTGGCTGTTCCGCACTGGGGAAGATGGTCAGCCCACCATTCTTCTGTACGGATACACTCCGACAAGAAGCGGAAGCAATGCGGCAGACTTCCTGAATGGTTTTCGTGGTTATCTGGAAACGGATGGCTACCAGGGCTACAATAAAGTGTCCGGCATAAAACGCTGTTCCTGTTGGGCACATATCCGCAGATACTTCGTGGATGCCATTCCGAAAGGGAAACAGCTGGATTACAACCAGCCAGCAGTACAGGGTGTCCACTACTGTGACCGCCTGGCAAGACTGGAAAGCACCATTACCAGTAAGTGCGGAGCGGATCATGAAAAAAGGAAACAAATGCGTCTCGAGAAGGAAAAGCCGGTTCTCGAGGCCTTTTGGGCGTGGGTTGACAGCCAGCATCCCACCCGAAACACCCGTCTGGACAAAGCGCTGACCTATGTGAAGAACCGCCGGGAGACGTCCATGACTTATCTGGAGGACGGTAAGTACGTAATCATCCGTACCTTGACTTTTTAAAAATGCCGCCCATCGGGCGGCACATTTTATTTCTTCTTTTTGGTTCGAAACCCTTCCGGTAATTCATCTGACCATGGTAAAAGCCGATTTAGATCATCCGGCTTTGGAAAAGGTCCCATTTTACGAAGCTCGTCTAATACATAGGAAAGATATACATATGGCTTCAGTCCATTCAGCAGGGCAGTTTCAGCGATACTGTAAACAACTGCGCTGGCATCTGCGCCACGGATGCTCTTGGCAAACAGCCAATTTCGGCGGCCTACTGCAAAATTTTTGATTGCACGTTCCGCACTATTATTATCAATGCTCAGATGCCCATCATCCAAGTACCTGCGAAGATAGGTTTCCTGATTCAGCGTATATAAAATGGCATCACCAATAAGGGAAGATCTGTCTACAGAATCTTCCATCGAATGCAGCCATTCAAACAGGGCATCCACTACCGGACGCGACTGCTTCTGGCGTTCCTGATACCGTTCTTCCGGTGTCTTATCTTTGATCAGTTCCTCCACTTTATACAGGATTCCGATCCTCGTCATTGCCTGATATGCAACGGTTTCTTTCAGCTGCTCCTTTGTGAAATCCTTTTTTAATGCCGTGAGCGCAGCATCAAAACGGCGTCTCGCATGGGTAAAGCATCCTGTTACGGTAATGGAATCGTTCAGTCCATGATACGCCTGGTATCCATCACACGTCAGATATCCATGAAATGTATCTCCAAGGAAGTTTACCGGGTGATATCCGGCACGCGTTCTCTCATAATCAAAGAGAACCATCGGTGGGGATTCACTGTAACGGTCTGTCAGATATACCCACATCCAGTTTTGAGATGATCCTTTCTGATCCGGTTCATCAATTACCTGAATCCTGGTCTCATCACAATGGATGTATCTGCTCTTTAGGAATTCTTCCTTCATCTGCCTATAAAGCAGTCCCAGATACCGGTCTGCACAGCTGATGATCCAGTTTGCCATTGTTTTTGTTGAAAGATTTAAGTCATACCTTGCGAATTCCCGTTCCTGTCTTGCCAGCGGCATGCCATTGACATACTTTGCATTCATGACTCCGGCAACCAGCGAAGGAGTAGCAATGCTTCCCTTGATCAGCGGCAGCTCTTTTTCCGGCCGGATCATAGCACTACATTTGGGACAACTATATACATAGGTAACTTCTTCCACCACTTCAAAGGTGGATGGGATGAATTTCAGTCGTTTTACGACTTCTTTTGTGACGACTTTATACTTTGTTCCACAGTCCGGACAATAGCGGTCTTCGCCGGTCAGTTTATATTCGATTGTTTCTGTCACTTCGAAATTAGAAAGATCTTCTTCTTTTTTGCCGGTGCGTTTTTTCCGTTTGTGCGATGGAATCACGATTTCCTCTTCAATCTCAGCAGTATCCGTATCTGCATTGGCCTCAGCCTCATTAAACAGATCCATCTGTTCATATCCATCTGCGTATTTTTCACTGGAAGAACCGAAACGTCTTCTTTGTGCAAGTGCAAGACGGTCTGAAAGCATTGCGTTCATAAATTCCAGTTCCTTCTGCTTGTCTTTCAGAAGCTGTACCTCGGTCTCTTTTTTTTGAACCTGATTCTGCATGATTCTCATAACTTCCATCATGTTTTCGCGGCTCATGTTATTCAGCTGTTCCTCTGTAAAAAACGGATCCATCCGGTAATCTCCAAACTCTTATATGATAATTCCAGTATAGCATAGAAAGTCCAGCTGTTCGAGAAAAATCAACGTTTTACTGTGTAGGAATATATACCGATATCCACAAGGATTTCGTGCTTTTTGCGAATTGACAAATCCGTTCTTTATACAACAATCTTTGGATGTCTTTCTTCAAAGGCTCCCTTTGGAGTAAGTGAAAGACCATCACACAACCAATGCATTTCTTTCAGGGTCACTTTCTGTAATTCATCCGGAGTATCCGGCCAGTGAAAGGAATCTTTGTCAAGCCTCTTCATCAGAATCCAGAAACCGGATCCGTCCCATTGCAGAATCTTAATAGAAGTCCGCCTGCGGTTGCAGAACGCAAACATGCAGCGCGAATAGGGATCAAGTTTGAATTTTAGCTTGATAATTGCAGCCAGTCCGTGATAGCTTTTTCTCAGATCGGTAGCTCCACAGGCAAGGTAAACGGTTGTGCCACCTGCCAGATCAAGCATGATCTTTCAGCCCCTGGATCAGAACACGAAAAAATTCCGGCGGGCATTCAGGCATCACTTCAATCCGAATAGCGTTTGTGATAAAAATGCGGACTGGAGACGGGCTGATATTCAAAGTCTCATTCTTTGAAATTTCTTTTTCCGTTGGCATTTTTGCAAAAATCATATCTGTATCCGATTGTTCGTCCAATTTTTCAGCTTGCGCACCCAATAATTCATTGATGAGACTGGAACGTGATGTTCCTGACACCATGTTTTACAAGTCTGCCCACTGAATTGAAATTCATGGATTCTTTCAGACCACAGTGTGATTTTTTCATCTGTTTTCATAATGATACAATTTCCTTTCTTTGTTATGAAAAGAGTGTATCAGAAAAATATAGTTGCTGACAGATACGGATGATTACGTACTTACCTTCTTTCTGTATCTGTTCACGGTATCTGTCCTTCTCACATCTCAACTGATCAAGTGTTTCTTCCTTCCACTCCTCATACTCCCGATTGGTCTGAACCGCAAATTCTCGTTGTTCCTGCAGCATCTGCCGCAACAGTGGCATTGCAGTAAGATTCTCTTCCTGTGTTAAATATTGATACAACTCTTCATTCTGCTGTTCTTCTATCCCATTTACTACATGCAAAAAATCCCGTTCTAATTCTTCTAACTCTTCCCATAGTTGCACCTTATCCTTTGTTTCTCCCATAACCTGTAATACTCCTTTTTCCCATTCCTCATCAAATCTGCATACAAGCATGCGTTTTTTACTTTACAGGAAAGCAATTTCCTGTAAAGTAAAAAAGAGCGCAATTATCCATTGCGCTCTGCTGTTACATCTTCTATGCACTTTATTTCCTGTACTTCCCTTTTCATAACTTGCTCCCCCATCTGACTTCTATATATCCAGACTACTAGTTCTCTTCACATTTGTCAACTTTTTTATAGTACATTCTTGCTTCATACGGACGAAGCACGGAAGAATCCTCTATCTCTTTATAGTTGGAAATGAGAAGCTCCATATCCTCTGTCTCTTCTGTCAAAGGCATTTTCACAGTATTGCCATAGAAATTGCAGACAACAAGCAGTGTCTCATCCGCATTTTTACGCTCATATGCAAAGATATTTTCATCCTCGGCTAACAGTAATTTGAAGCTGCCGTCCACCAAAACAGGATACTCTTTTCTAAAGCTTACCAGCTTCCGGTAGCAGTTGAAAATGGAATCCGGGTCATCTACCTGGCTCTTGGCATTGATGGTTTTATAGTTGTCATTTACTTTTATCCAAGGTGTGCCTGTTGTAAATCCGGCATTTTCCGTATCATCCCACTGCATTGGTGTTCTGGCATTATCACGTCCCTTGGCATAAATGGAATTCATAACATCTTCCTTATCATAGCCTGCTGCGATACGCTCCTTGTATACATTCTGGATTTCAACATCCCGGTAATCCTCGATATTATAGCGGACATTTGTCATACCCAGCTCTTCGCCCTCAAAAATGTATGGAGTTCCCTGCATTCCATGTAATAAAATTGCCAGCATTTTTGCAGACTCTATTCGGTACTCCTTATCATTCCCCCAGCGGGAAACGATACGCGGCAAATCGTGATTATCCCAGAAAAGGCTGTTCCAGCCACAGTTATAAAGCTCTGTCTGCCAGCGGTTCATAATCTGTTTTAATTTCAAGAATGGTAGCGGTGCCAGATCCCATTTATCCTTGCCTTCCTGCTGATCCAGCCCGATGTGTTCAAACTGGAATACCATAGAAAATTCGCTTCCATCCGGATTACTGTAAAGCTTTGCCCGCTCCGGGTCTGCACCCCAGGCTTCTCCTACGGTAATTAAATATCCCTTCTGGAAAGTTTCTTTGCTCATTTCACGGAAATATTCATGAAGTCTTGGGCCGTTGATGGTAATTTTCTTATCCGGCTCTTTTGCAATCTGGTCGATTACGTCCAGTCGGAAGCCGCCAACTCCTTTTTCCATCCACCATAAAATCATGTCATATATTTCTTTTCGCACCTGCGGATTTTCCCAGTTCAAATCCGGCTGTTCCGGCAAAAACTGATGGAAATAATACTGCTTTATTTCCGGTACCCATTCCCATGCACTTCCACCGAAAACGGCTTTCATATCGTTTGGCTCTACGCCTTCTTCCCCATCTCTCCACACATAGTAATCATGATATGGGTTGTCCTTACTCTTCTTTGCTTCCTCAAACCATCTGTGTTTATTGGAGGTATGATTTAAAACCAGATCCATAATGATGCGGATGTTGTATTTCTTTGCTTCTTTAATTAAAGCTTCCATATCTTCCACACTGCCGAACATCGGGTCAATATCCTGATAATCAGAAATGTCATAGCCATTGTCCGCCTGCGGGGATTTGCAGACCGGTGATAACCAGATTGCATCAATACCAAGCTTTCCAAGGTACTCCAGCCGCTCCATAATTCCTCTTAAATCACCGACTCCGTCTCCATTACTGTCCTGAAAACTTTTTGGGTAAATCTGATATACTACTGCACTTTGCCACCATTTCTTTTCTGTTACGTTATTACTCATTTTGTCCTCCTAAACTTTCTTTACTTATTTTTCTTCATAGCAGCCCCAATTTTTCAAACGCATCATACAATCCATTCTTATCCACATCCCCGGTGACATAATCTGCCATAGCCTTTATCTCGTCTCCGCCGCTTCCCATGGCAACACCATAGCCACAGTATTCTAACATAGGAATATCCACTTTGGCATCCCCAAAAGCTATGGTATCTGCTACATCTGCATGAAGATATTCTAACAGATGCGCAATGGCATTGCCCTTGGTGATATTTTTTACACCCAAATCTCCAAATAATGCAATTTCGCCGGCTCCGCCCCAGGTTCCAGCCTGCAAATCCGAAAATTCGGTCACGGCATCTTTATAATCCTGACACTGATTTAAGATAAAGCTTACTTTATTTACATCATCCCGGTACAGCTCTCCATCAAAAATCATTTCCGGAAATGCATCCCGTACCTTTATTTTATCTGCGCCCTCTTTGCCTTTCCGCCTGGAATATTCCTGAATCACAGGTTCTCCAGCCTCTTCAAATCCGGCACTTGCAAACAGTCCTGCATTACTTTCCAGATAAAATTCCAGTCCGCGCTCCTTTAACCAGTCCACAATATGGCGGCACTGCTCCGGCGTAATCATCTGGTGCATAACCACATGTCCATGATCTTCCACATAACTTCCGTTTCCGCCTATCATTCCATCCAGTCCGATTTCCCAGATATTCTCATAGACTTCTGCTTTACTTCTTCCTGTGCAGATATACACTCTGTGTCCGTTTTCTCTTGCCTTCCGCACCGCAAGAACTGCTGATTCCGGCAAATGATTTTCATAATCCACCAAGGTTCCGTCAACATCCAGAAAAATGATTTTTCCCATACTGCCCGTCCTCCTACTCCTTTTCTTCTATCCTACCTGCATTTTTTGAAGAAATCAACATTTTCTTCTAATGTATTTAAATCAATTGGTCGATAAAGTTATTACATGGATGGCATTTTATTTCAAGGGATTGATTGAGATAAAGTGTCTTTATTTTTTTCTGATGATTGTAAAAATGTATGGATTGTAAATTTGTCAGGATATTCAAAGTGTATCTGGGTTTTGACATAAAATACCGCAGCTCTAAGATACATGTTTTTCTTTTGTTTATTAAGCCGGTCTTTCCAATGTTTGACAAATCACAGTACTGTTCGTCGAAGTGCGGATGCATCTTAAAGGCTGTTAGGGGCACTTGGAATTTCGTCTGGCAACAGGCAACGCCGGCACAGGGAAGTGCCGGCGAGGCGCATATGAACACGGATGTGAATTTGCGCCGATTGCCAGACAAAAGATTATCCTGCCGAAATTCTTAGTGCCCCTTGCAGGCTTTATCCGCATCCGTACCCGACGGACAGTACCGCGATTGTGTCAAAGCAACGGAAAGACAGCCTGACAGCAAGAAAAACATGTACCTAAGAACTGCTGGCATTTCACACCAGATAAACCCAGAATGCACTTTGAATCCCTGAAATCTTTACAAGTTACAAATATTCTTTTGCAATCACCAGACAACAACTTCTGAAAGGAGCTCTTATGGCAATTAACTCAATATGGAACAACAACTCCCCAATGGACTACCTCGGTTTTCTGTCCACTGACCCGGATAACAATACTGAGGATAACGAATGGCTGACTCATTTTCAACAGCTTGTGCAGGAAAAGCTTTCTGAAATGAATGAGGATAAGGATTCTGCAGCTACGGTAAATCCGGCTGAAGAAATTGCAAAATGGAAAGAAAATATTTATAACAAAATGAAAAATGGTGAAACCGAAGAGAGCTTTCAAATCGGTGGTCAGTCTTTCAGCATGAAGGAATGGGACAAGCTGTTAGACTCCTTTGATAAAGCGGAAGAAGCTTTACAGGAAGCTATTGAAGAGGACGAAGAAGTTAAGGATAAGGAAATGGCAGAGACAGCAAAGAAAAGCATTGTAAATGATACACCAGCCCAGCCTCTTATCGATATGCTTTTATCCGATACCCTTAAGGTTACGTTTCCGACAGATGCCACAAATGAATCTGATGAAGATGCGGAAGATGTATTTTATATGGTTGCCATGGATGAAAAAGGTATCCGCTGCATCAAAAATGGGGCTGATACTTACGAATGGAAAATTGAATTTGAAGACGATTCCCAGTATGAGGCTGCCTGTGATTTCTTAGGCTGGGCTTCTCCACGAATGGACAAGCTTTTATTTGCAGCCCATGACAATTTCTGGATGGATTATCTGAACGGTGACCTTGATGTAGATGCTTTTAAAGACTTCTTAGAGGGCACTAATAACGGCATTCCAAACTATGGCATTGGTGATGAGGAAAATATGTACATTGACGAGACGAAACTTCAGTGGACAAAATATATGAACCCTCTGGGTGCCCACTTTGGTACCCCAGAAGAATTATTTCCGATTCCGGAATTATAGATTAAATACAATAAAACAGGCACTTTTTTCTGTCAAAACGGGCATGTCCAAAGAAAAATGAAATTGGTAAAATAAAATCGTAAACCTTGATTTTGTCGGTTTGAATCTTACTAAAAATCATTAAAAGGAAAGGACGAATTATGGGAAAAAGAAAAAAGTTACTAGGTTTGATTTTGGTAGTCTGTATGTTGTTTACACTGACACCGATAACTTCCCGGGCAGATGTTACAACAGAGAAATGGACAGATTTTACAGCAGCTGACTTTGCTGGCGGCAGCGGTACAAAGGATGATCCATATCAGATTGCTACGGCAGGACAGCTTGCAAAGCTGGCATCAGAAGTAAATTCTGGAGTACCTGAGCAAACACATTCGGGGGAATATTTTAAGTTGACCGCTCCAATTGATTTGAGCGGAAAGAGATGGATTCCTATCGGTTATGGAAATGCAAGTTCCAAAGCTTTTTCAGGATATTTCGATGGAAATAATCAGGTCATTACAGGCTTATATGTGGATGAAAGGGGAAATAACGTCTGTGCCGGCTTGTTTGGTGTCGTAGTAGCTGTATCTGATGAAACAGTACTGAAAAATTTCTGTATTGAAAATGCTACCATCTATGCTGGAAATTCCACGAATGCAAATGCCAGTCCGGATATTTACGGTGCCGGAGTGCTGGTAGGTTCGCTTACAACGATGGGTGGTTCCAGAGCTACCTTTGTTGGAGTAGAAAACTGTCAGGGAACCGGACAGGTAGACTCCAAGATGTATGCCGGAGGGCTGATTGGTGATGCAAGCCGTGCCCATGTTTCGGATTGTTCCGCGGATGTTACTGTGACAGGAAGGTGTATCAGTGGTGGATTCATCGGAAATGTTTTCCTTGGTTCCTACAAAAACTGTACCGCCAAAGGCAGCGTATCCGGAGGATGGTCAACCGGCGGGTTTGCCGGATGTGTATTTGAGTCCGACGCCAGTGTGGAAATAGAGCATTGTGCATCTTATGGCAATGTTGAGGCAAATGACTGGAATACCGGTGGTTTTGTCGGATATCTGGAAAAAGGAAAGATTCGTAACAGTGTTTCCTATGGTAATGTAAAGAGTACGGTGGCAGGCGTGGAGCCAAAAACCGGTGGATTTTCCGGTACAAATACCGAAGGAAATATTCAGAACTGTAATGCTGCAGGTACTGTAACAGGTTCTCATCCAACAATTGCACCGGGTGGATTCATTGGATATGATAATAATGGCACCACTGCTGGCTGCGCTTTTGATAAAAAGAAGAACCCTTCACTCAATGCTGTAGGTGCGGATAGTGGAACACCTGGTTCCAACCAGATTAAGGCAGCAGACACAACCTCCCTGCTCTCAAATATCTGCGGCAGTTATCTTGGCGGACATACACTGTCTAAGGTTGACAGAAAAGAAGCAACTCATCTGACAGAGGGAAATATACAATATTGGGTCTGTGCAAATTGCGGTGGTTATTTCAGTGATGCAAGTGGAGCAAATATGATTACTTCTTTGGATGTTGTAATCGCAAAATCAGCAGAGCATACAGCAGACCGTACCGGATGGCATTCCGATGCGGATAATCATTGGAATACCTGTGAATGTGGTGAAAAAATAAATCAATCCGGACATAGCTTTACCTGGGTAATCGACAAGGAAGCTACGTCTACGGAAAAAGGTTCTAAGCATGAGCAGTGTACAGTTTGTAATTATGCTAAAACTGCAGTCGAAATCCCGCCGGTAAAAACCGGAACTGAAGAAACCAAAACTTCTTATAAAATTATAGAAGGAACTGAAAGCAGCTATGTCCTGCAGAGTGGCAACAGTCTTACCATCCGGGTGGATGCAGAGTTCTCTAAATTTGCCGGAATCAAAGTAGATGGTGTTCAGATTGGAAAAGATAATTATGATGTGAAGTCCGGTTCAACCATTGTTACTTTGAAATCCTCTTACCTGAATACACTGACTGCCGGAACACATAACCTGGAAATGTTGTGGACAGATGGTACTGCAAGTACTACGTTTACCATCCAGGCAAGCGTAAACCAGAATCCAGACAATAAAAATCAGGAAACGGCTACAACCTCAAATACCCAGCCTGCAACTCAAACTAATACAAAGCAGACTACGGATAAGTCTCCGAAAACAGGGGATTATAATAATCCTTTGGTATGGGCGGCATGGCTGATTGTTTCAGAAATTATTATTGCTGGTACCGTTTATTATCGTAAAAAGAAACATTTGTAAATAAATATTACCCCATAAAAATGCTCTCTATGTAACAAACTGTATCATTTTACAGGAAACGTTATATAGAGAGCATCTTTCATTCCGTCAAAAATGCTCCAATAGGGATCCATTGTATTACCAGAAAATGATGGTCATGTTATCAAAAAAGGAGTACCGGGATTGTAGTGTTCATGATTGTGGTGTCAGGAAGAAAAGATGTGCTATATGCCCCACTTGTGATATACTTAAATATATCTGGAATCATTAAAGCAACTACGAGAAACACGCTTTGCGAGTTTCTCGAGTTATCGCGGTGCTCGCCAAATCTGCATGCAAGCATGCGATTTCTCTCGCTACTCGCGTAAATCAAAAATTTGGATAGGAAAATTTTTCATTGAAAGGAACGGGGATACGATGATATTATCGGACAGAGCCGTACTTCCTTTAACCGGAAGCACATTTGAGCCAGGAAACGCTGAAAAAGTAATTAAAGAAATGGAAGATAAAGAATCAGCACAGATTGCATTAGCAGAATATTATTACTTTTCTGCCAATGCAGAACTGTGTGCAGAGACTGTGAAACCATATTTGTCACAAGAAGATATCATGCTTCGTTTATCTGCAGATATGCTCTATACCTTTGCCAATCTGACAATTGGAGATTCCAAAGCGGCACAACAGGCCAGAGAGGATATACAGCGATGCATGGTTCAGGTGGTACAGGAAAATGCAACGATGGAGCAAAAGGCGTCCTGTCTGTTTGCCTATTATGTAACTAATATTTTTCTTCATATTACGCCAGAAAAAAAGGTGCCGCCGTTTCTGCAGTATATCCCATATCTTCCGACCGGACAGAGATTGTTTGCAATCAGCCTTCTGGCACATGAAACTTATTTAAGGCAGGAATATGCCCGGGCAAAGGGGCTTGTCCAGGGAGCTTTTTTGATGGCAGATACGACATATCCCATACCCATAATATATCTGAACTGTGTGCAGGCAATGTGTCAGATTAATCTGAAAGAACAAAAAGAAGCCATACACTCAGTAAATTCTGCATGGGAAATGGCCAGACCGGATAGATTTTGGGAGCCATTTATTGAGTATCATGGGCTGTTACAGGGATTATTGGAGGTCTGTGTCCGAAAAAAAGAACCAGAGATTTATAAGCAGTTGGCAGGCGGGATAATCTCATTTAGTCGTAGCTGGATGAAAATCCACAATCCTAAGATGCAAAAAACAGTGACGGATCTCCTGTCTCCATTGGAGTTTTCCATTGCAATGCTGGCATGCCGGAACTGGACCAATCAGGAAATTGCAGAATATTTAGGATTTTCAGTGAACACAGTTAAGCATTATATATCAGGAATTCTGGAAAAGTTAGGTATCGATAAACGGGATAAAATAAAAAATTTTGTAAATCAATGATATACGAAGGAGAAGGTTTATGATTGTAAAAAGATATGTGAAAAAGAGTACCATCTACATTATTGCTGCCGTTATGGCGGTCTTAACTGCAGGAGCCCTGTATCTTGGAGTGGTTCATCGTTTTACTTATGGGGCAAAGTATAAGAACTACACCACCTGGTCTGCACAGGTTCTCTCTCTGAAGGAATACAAACATGAGGACAGCAATGATAATGTTTATTACCACTACTCGGCTTTTTTAACCTATAACGTAAACGGAACGGTTTATACTCCGGTTACCGATGAGGTCTTTACGGAAGAGGATGTTCCGATGGAAGGCGAAAAGATTCCGATTTTCTACAACAACAATGACCCCGGTGATTATGTGCTTGTCAAATATGACTGGTTGACGAAGTCCTATATTCCTCTCAGTGACAAAGGCGATGTCTGGCTTTTTACCGCATTTCTTCTGCTGGGATTTGTTCTGCTTCTGATTCCGATGAATCTGGAAAACGACCAGGTGCAGGGCGTCATGATTGGAAGCGGACTTCTGCTCTTTGGTCTTGATGGTATCGTAATGGGTACTATTATGCACAAATTTCAAATGTTCTTCCTGGCTATCTTTGGTATCTTCGGCGGCATTATCCTGTTCCGCTACCTCTTTATTCCAAAGGAGAAACGCCAGAAAGCCGATGCGGTATCTGCATCCCTGCGGCTGTTCAAGGTTGTTGATATTTATGTAAATCCACAGACCGGTGTGAAAACCGTGGTATTTTCCATGCCGGAAAATAACGGTGCGACCTATGAACTGTTTTCCCTTGACGATATTTATAATCAGTATAACTACGGGGATATGTATCAGATTGACAAGACGGTTCTCTTAGGATTTGGTCTGGGACGACAGATTAACGGCTCTTATACCATTGACATCAACGGTCTGAACCCTTCCCATATACAGCCTTTGAACCCCCTTCTTAAGAAAATGTTTTCACGGGTATAAAAACTGCGAGGGACACGTAAATCGTGTCCCTCATTTTTTGTTTATTTCTGGTTTGCCGGTTCCATATTAACGGCTTTTCCCTTTATCTTCGCATGCTTCATGGCATTTAAGACTTCTTTTCCATATTCTCTTGGCACTTCCACAAAGGTATATTTATCAAACATATCAATGGCTCCCACCAGTCTGCCCGGCATACCGGACTCTCCGGCGATGGCGCCAAGAATATCTCCCGGCTTAATCTTGTCTTTCTTTCCAATGTTGATAAACAGTCTTACCATTCCCTCTTCTGCACCGGTATTGGCAAAGTCGTATTCTTCTTTTTCAGAAGAACTCTCCCCTGCTCCCATTGCCTGATAGAGGAAGGCTGCTGCAATATCCATGGCAGTATAATCAGCTTCATTTACCTGCTTCTCAATCAGCTCTATCATATCAGAAAGATTCTCTTCCTCAATGATAGTTCCAATCTGTTCCATGATATTTTCAGCTTTTATCTGTGCCACATCATCGGTAGATGGAATCGGCTGTGCTAAAATCTTTGTCTTGCAGTAACGCTGGATATCTTTTAATTTATAGACTTCCTTGCCTTTTACAAAAGAAAATGCCTTACCACAGCGGCCTGCACGTCCGGTTCTTCCGATTCGATGTACATAATATTCATCATCCTGCGGCAGGTCATAATTAAATACCGCCTCTACATCATCTACGTCAATTCCTCTTGCTGCCACATCCGTTGCAATAAGAATATCCGTCTTTCCTTTCCTGAAATTATTCATGACCCGGTCTCTCTGGGACTGCTTCATATCTCCATGAAGTCCCTCTGCACTATAGCCTCTGCCAGATAATTCCGTTGCCAGCTCATCTACCATTTTCTTGGTATTACAGAATACCAATGAAAGCTTCGGATTATAATAATCCAAAAGTCTCGTAAGGACATCCACTTTATCCTTGCGCTTTACATCATAGTAGTACTGGTCAATGTTGGCTACGGTGAGTTCCTTTTTTACAACCTTGATATTGACTGCATCATGCTGGTATTTTCTTGTAATGTCAAGAATCGGCTTTGGCATGGTTGCAGAAAACAGTACGGTCTGATGCTCTCCCGGAATATATTCTAATACAGTTTCTATGTCCTCACGGAATCCCATATTTAACATTTCATCCGCTTCATCCAAGACGATGGTATGGACAAAATCCGGGCGGATGGTCTTTCTGCGAAGATGGTCCATCAAGCGTCCCGGTGTTCCGATAATAATCTGTACGCCACCCTTTAGGGCTTTAATCTGGCGGGAAATGTCCTGTCCACCATACACTGGCAGCACTTTTACACCGTGCATATATTTTGCCAGCTTACGGATTTCGTCTGCCACCTGAATGGCGAGCTCTCTGGTGGGAGATAAAATCAAAACCTGCGTTTTCCGTAAAGACGGGTCTACTTTCTGTAAAATCGGAATTCCAAAAGCTGCTGTCTTGCCGGTTCCGGTCTGAGCCTGTCCGATAACGTCCACACCTGATAAAACCACCGGGATTGCCTGGCTCTGAATCGGTGTTGCCTCTTCAAATCCCATGTCCGCAATTCCTCTTAAAATCTGCGGATTTAAATCTAATTCATCAAATCTGATTGTATTCATTCTTTTCCTTCCTGTTGCGGGAACTTTTTCCCATCTGTCAGTAACCTGTTCTCCAGTAACTTTATAAAAAGCCACCGCGGCTAATCATAACAGACTGTTTTTTGCTTGTCAATTTACTGCAACAGATTTTTCTTCGACAAAATCAGCGCATCCTTCTGCTTTCTGGTCAGCTTTTTATAGGCTGCTTCCTTCTGCATGGCCTCCTCCTTCGTCCCGGATTCCTCTAAATACCGCAGCTCCACCGGTCCTCGGTTTCTGGTATACTTTGCTCCTTTTCCACTGTTATGTGCTTCAATCCGCTTGTCGATATCAGTCGTCCAGCCGGTATAGAGGCTCCCATCCCGGCAGAGCACCATATAAGTGTAATTATGTTTCTCTTTCATGTAATCCTTCCTATGTAGACCGGGCACCGCCCAGTCTTATCTCTATATAAAGCAATCGACCAAAAAAGTATCTTACTCATATTCCATAAACTGGTAAAAAAGTATCGATTGCGGATTTTTGGCCGTTACATTTTATCTTATGCAGTTTTCTTATGTATGTTCCACTTACCGGCAGCTTCCAATACAGATTCCTCCCCGGTTTTCTTCTTTTACCTGATAGAGTAAATCATCGGCTTTCTGTAAAAAGTTCTTCATCGTTCTGTCCTCATCCGGTATATCATAACAGATTCCCTGGGAAATGGATACATAGTGCTGTGCCGCTGAAAAAGCATGCTCCATATCTAGGTCACGGATGCTACGCTTTAATTTTTCTGTAAGAATGACTACGGCTTCCCTTGGATATCCCTCATAAATTAAAATGAATTCATCCCCGCCATACCGTGCACAGAAAATATCATCCTTTTCCGCTAACTTCTGAATTTCCTTTGCTACACGGCAGATACATAAATCACCCTTCTGATGTCCATAGTTATCATTATATTGTTTAAAATAATCGATATCCAGTATTTCCACTGCCACTGGAATTTTCTCTGCTATGGCATGTTCGAATACCTTCTGCGCATGCTGTTCTAACCGATAGCGGTTCGGGATTCCGGTCAGTGCATCGGTCTGAGACTGCTCTAAGAGAATCCTGTTTTCTTTTTCCATCTTCTTTCTGCTGTGGTTCGTCTCTTCCAATGTATAACGCATATCTAAGATGCAGGTCATGATATATTTATTTTCTTTTTCCAGTATCTCGGACAATTCAAAAAACAAACCGCATGCCTGCAGATATTCACGATTCTTTTCCTGCCGTTTATAATAACGGATTTTTAAAGTCAGAATCCGCTTCTGCATATAAATAATCTTAGCTTCCCTTGCCATCTTCTCTAAAAGTTCTACTAATTTCCAGAATTCCTCTTCCTTTCTGGTATCTAACAGCATCTCACAATAAGCATAAAGATCATCAAAAATATCAAGAATCGGCATTCTGGTATCTGATACCTTCTGCACAATTGCTATATTCCGGTCACATTCTTCTTTCTTTCCCATGGCATTACAGAGTCTTGCTTCAAAGCAGGCAAAGGCAATCTGCTCTAACTCTTCCAGATGTCCACTGCACACCTCTTTTGCCCGCAGTGCATATTCCTGTGCCTGCATATACTCTTCCTGATAAAAGCAGCTGTTTCCCAGTCCTATATAGATATTCAGAAGATAACTGTAATATTCCGGTATTTCCTTATTCTTCTGTAATAAATCATATGCCTGCCCTAAATATTTTTCTGCCTGCCGGTATTCCCCAAAATTATTGTAAAGCATACCAATATTAATATTGATAATAATACCAATATCATATAATTTATATTTTTCACAATACATTCTGGCGTTCAGATAATAATCCATGGCAAAAGGAGCATTTCCACGATTCATGGACGTAATGGCAAGAATATTATAGGCTCTTGCCAATAAACCATGCTGTCTGGAATGCTCCAGGTATGGCAGGGAACAGGAAAGATTGCGAAATAGTTTATCCACATCATTCAGAAGATAATATGTCTCGCCACTGTAATAATAGGCATAGCCTAACAGTTTCTCATCATCCTGCTCTCTGGCATAATCTCTTATATTTTTACATAGCATCAATGTTTTCTCGGCATCTGTTCCCCGATTCTTCCGGACACCCTCTAACCATTCCAATACTTCGCTGCTGTAAGCATTAAAATCCATCTTTTTGCGCACCCTTTTTCGTATTTTTTAATGTCTTTTATTATATAGGTATGCGGCTCTTTTTTCAAGTATGGCTCTTTTACTCAAAGAAGCTTACCGGGTCTACCGGTTCGCCATCTTTCTGCAAGGCAAAATAAAGATTACTTCCTTCCACGGAATAATATTTCGTCGGTTCTGCAATATAACCTACCAGTTTTCCTTTGCCGACAATGTCGCCCACTTCATACGGCACTTCCTTAAGCTGCCCGTAAATAGCACTATAACCATCTCCTAAATCCATAGTCACGGTACATCCTGTGACAGCACTGTTGGAAATATCCGTTATCTTTCCTTCTGCGGCTGCGGATACCCTGTCATTTACTTCTCCGGCAATAATCACTGCCGGATTATATTTGTACTGATCCAGTGTTGCAAAATACACGGTCTGATCCATGCTGTAATTTAAGACTACATTACCCTGTAATGGCCAGTTTAATCCATCCTCTTCCGCAAAATGCAGTGTTTTTGTGGTGGG
>ULXL01067043.1_pt1 | contig 17074 bp, 19 predicted proteins | sample 1961241 | NCBI WGS metagenome assembly ULXL01 (sample SAMEA4835837, study PRJEB28245) | human gut metagenome | biome: gut microbiome; material: fecal sample | place: Denmark | collected 2008
CGCTTACTTTTTGGTGAGGAGGGTGCGCCATGCGTAAGACACCTCTTGTACTGGCGGCGCTGTTAGCCATGGCGGGCATCTGCGTCATACTGTGGCCGATTTTTACCGGGTATATGCTGCAAGCCGACACAGACGCTGCCGTGCAGAGCTTCCTCGAAGAACGAAAGCCGGAGCAGCAATACTCCGAACTGCTGGCAGACCTGCAAGCCTACAACCAGCGTATCTATGCCGAAAAGCAATCCGGCCTTGTTGATTTGGAAGCCTGTGAAGTACCTGCCGCCGACCTAACCGCCTACGGTGTTGAGGACGAGATCATAGGCGTCTTAGAGATACCTGCTATGGAGCTGACCATGCCTGTCTATCTGGGCGCGTCCGACGCTCACCTCGCCGCAGGTGCGGCGGTGCTGGGCAATACCTCCGCACCCATCGGCGGTGACAGCACCAACTGCGTTATTGCCGGTCACCGAGGCTGGCGCGGTGCGGACTACTTCCGGCACATAGATAAGTTGGCTGTGGGCGATGAGGTCAGAATTACCAACCTGTGGGAGACACTGACCTACACGGTGGCCGACATTCAAATCATCCAGCCCCACGAGGTGGATAAAATCAAGATACAGCAGGGCCGCGACCTGCTGACGCTCATCACCTGCCACCCCTATGCCAGCGGCGGGAGGCAGCGGTATGTAGTTTATTGTGAAAAAACTGCCCACCATGAGGCAATAAGCCAATCACGGTGAGCAGTTTTATTTTGAGAGGATTCAGACAAGCGTGTCATCCAGCAGGAAGTCGATGACGCCGATATTGAGAATACCGTTATCATCATACCAACGCTTGCGAATGTCATGACGCACGATGATCTTCGGGAAGGAATCACCGGTCAGCGCGAAAGGCTTATTCTCGGTGATCGCCTTTTCCGCTGTTCCCAATGCGTAGGCAGACTGGATATAGGTCTTCTTGCCGCCGGAGGTTGCAATGAAGTCGATTTCCCGCGCGACCGGCACGACCTTTCCTTTGTTGTTTTTCTCGTTGCCGTAGACAATGCCGATGTCAACGGCGCATTCACGGATTATCAACTCATTGAAAATGATGTTCTCCATGATGTGCGTCATTTCCTGCTGGCGGAAGCCGATACGGGCATTTCTCAGTCCAATGTCCTCACAGTAGTATTTGTTGGGATAGTCAAAATAGCTCTTGCCCTTCACATCCCAGCGCTTGCATTCGGTAAAGAGGAAGGAATCCGATAAGTGATCCATATAGGCTTTCACGGTGTTCAAGGCAACGACATTTTCACCGCTACGCTTCTGCACTGTGTTGATGGCGGCAGCAACCTTCGTTGGGTTGGTCAGAGAGCCGATAGACGAACACAGCAGATCAAGAATCGCGGACAGCACATCCTCACGCTTGATCTTCTTCCGCTCTACAATGTCCTTCAGATAGACCTCAGAAAACAGCGATTTCAGATAAGCCATTTTCGCGGCATCTGTGGGACGGGACAGGATCAGCGGCATACCGCCGTAGAAGGCATAGTCCTCAAAGGCATCCTGCTTATCACCGCCTACGGCTGAATAGTATTCGGCAAAGGAAAGCGGATGCACACGGATCTCATCACTCCGTCCCCGGAACTCAGTCAGTATATCGGAGGACAGCATTTTGGAGTTGCTGCCGGTCACATAAATGTCCAAGTTGGACAAGGACTTCAAATCGTTGAGCGCGTCGTAGAAGGTAACCTTCTTGCCATCTGGATTGTAGGGATTTGGAACCTCGTCGGACATCTGAATCTCGTCTACAAAAAGATAATATTGGTCTGCACTGTGTTCTACGATCTCGCGGACATGAGCCGAAAGCTCCAGCGGATTGCGATAGCGAATATCACGGGTCAAGTCCAACTCAAAGGACAGAATATGATCTTCGGTAACACCCTCACCGAGAAGGTAACTCTTGAACAGATTGCGAAGCAGAAAGGACTTGCCGCATCTGCGGATGCCAGTGATCACCTTCACCTGACCATCCCACATGAAGGAGATGATTTTTTTCAAATAGCGATCTCGTTTTATTTCCATAGCCCAACCTCCATTGAAAACTTACTGGTATTATCATGCTACATTTCAATGGATAGTATACGGCACCGTGAGATAAAAATCAATAGCTCTGATGAAATGTTTCCAGATAAACCCGGTAACATTTCAGCGAGCGGTGATTCAAACCACCGCTCTTGTGAGGTAAAGAAGCCTGAAAGTTGACAAGAACTGCGACGCGGCTGACCTGCCACCCCCACGCCGGCGGCGGGCGGCAGCGGTTTGTGGTCTACTGTGAACGAACTGAAAATTAAGGAGAAATGCACAATGAAAAAAGCAATTTGTATCATTTTAGCTGCGGCAGCTGCCGTGGCAATTATCGTCTCCAGACGCCTCCGACCCCGTGGCCGCAGAGAAATTTGAAAATTTTTTCAAAAAGTGGCGCACTTTTGATTTCGTTTTACGGATAATGATAGTAGAGGGAATTTTATGGACAAGCGTTTTTACCGATTTTTACAGGCAACCTGCTGTAACTGGCGCAACAGCTTCTTCGTTGATTGCCACCGTTGTGACGGATGCTCCGGTTTTCTCCTGTCTGTAAATCACAATGCCGTGCCGTCAATCATCCCTGTGGCGGTATTCGAGGAACTGTCCGGTGAGACTGTGGATAAATATGATTGCGTCGGCATTATGACGCTGGAGGGATTCCAACGCTTCTACACCAGCTGGCTTGTCTGGAACGTAGAAGACCCGAAACGGTGCAGTCTATCCCAATTGTGGGAGAGCTGCCAACAATGAACGCACACAAGCCGAAAGAAGGAGGTGAACATTCTGAAAAGAGTCAATATCCATTGCCCCAACTGCGGAGCTAAGGCTACCTTGCATCCTGCCAGCTTTGTATATGGCAACAGTCGTAGTGCAGGAAGCTATCTGTATGTTTGTGACCGCTATCCTGCCTGCAACAGCTATGTGGCTGCCCATCGCGCCACACGGCAGCCCATGGGCTCTCTGGCTGACGGGGAGCTTCGGCATAAGCGTATCCAGGCACACCGGGCATTTGACCGCCTGTGGCGTTCCGGTTTGATGACCAAGAAAGAGGCGTATCAATGGATGCAGACAGAGTTCGGTCTGCACGAGGAACAGGCGCATATCGCACAATTCGGCGCGTACATGTGTGATCGGTTGATCTGCGCCTGCGATAAGTTTCGTATCCACAGCGCAGAGGTCGCATAGAGAGCACGCCTAACGCCACAGAGAAAGAGAGGTGAATCTGACGATGAAGAATAAGGATATTGCCCTTACTGATGCCCAGAGCAGTATGGTAGAGGCGAATATGGACGTGGTACGCTGGGCCATCCGTACCAGTATTCAAGTCAATGAGCAGCACTATGGTTTCGGCTATGACGATTTGTTTCAAGAGGGCTGCATTTGGCTTTGCAAGGCCGCAGTGACGTATGACCCGGACGGCGGCGCCAGCTTTCCCACCTATGCTCAGAGGGTCGTTGAGAACGGTCTGCGTACCTATTGCCGGCTGCAGCACAGCAAGGAGCGGCGCAGCTTTCCTGTATCGGAGATCTTTGACACGGAGGCTGACGGTCACCGTGCCATGGCCTTCGGCATCCGCAGTCTCCAGGAGCAGCTGGCTGAGGTAGATGCGTTATCGCTTCTGGAAAGCGCGAAGCAGCAATACAACGGTGTCGCACGGCTGGGTATCGAGGCGATGCAGCTGAAATTTATCGGCCTGAGCAATACGGACATTGCTGCCTACTATGGCGTCAAGGCCAACTATTTGGGGGCGGCCGTACATAGAGCCGCCGAGCGGCTGAGGAACAATGCGGAGTTTTTGAATAGCCTTGAATATGAGCCATTGAAGAAAAGCTCCAAGGCTTCGTGAAAAAATGTGAGGTGAAATTCATGCAGAAATACTATACGGCGGTGGGTCGTTTCGAGCGCAAAGGCCGCATGGGCGACATGACCTGCCCTATGGTCATCATCAACAACCGGGAATATGCATTGGACATCCAGGAGATGATCCTTTGGGCAGCACTGAACTGGCAGATCATGGATGCCGGATCCCTTGAGAATGCTTATTTTGCCAAGCTGAAAGCCAGCGGCATCAGACCCCAGCGCAGTATCTCCGACTGTATGCGCCGACTGATGCAGCGCGGACTGGTGGTGGAGGGCTGCGGCGAAACCGATGAGGATGCACTGTATGCTCTGTTGTCAGGGCTTTACGTGGTGCCGATCTCAGACAGTCTGCTGCTGCGGCTGATCTCGTTTATCAAGCTGACGGTTTTCGGCCATGTCCCTTTTGCGGTTACCAGGAAGCTGTTTCGCAAGGACCGGCGCAGCGCAAACGAACGGCGGGTTTATCGTCTGTCCCGTCAGGCACTCTTATCCACGGCAGAACTGATCAAGTGTGTGGAGTATGACGTCCATACGATCCACTCTGATTCGCAGCTGATGGACGCCCTGTATGCAGACGATACTACCACCAGCGACAATATCGCGGATATGGTCAGGCCCTTCGTCTGCTGCCGCCCCGTGCTGCAGGCTGTGGCAAACCTCTATCTGCGCCGTCAGATCATCTTTGAGAGGCTGTCATGATGGACAAGCTCAGGACAGCACCGCTGCCTCTGAGAAGAAAGCTGCTCCTCACCGCGTTGGCAGGGGCGGCTTTCTTCCTTGTAGGGCTGGCAGCCATTTTCTTTTCCCTCGATACCGTTACAGCTCTGCTCAGCGGCATCCTCGCCATAGGACTTGCTTTTAAAACGGCAGAACTCTACCGCCTAATTATCGCCGGACACTACACGACCGTTGATGGCACCTGCATTGCCATCACACAGACGCCGCTCCGCAAGTACCGCAATATCCGGATCATAGACAGTCAGGAGCGTGAACGGACACTTGTACTGCCTAGGCAGGACAAGATAGAGGTTGGCTGCCGATATCATTTCTATTTCAAATCCTCTGCACACAAATCTCCTGCACAGGTACAGACCGGCAGCAGCTTCATAGACGAATCTCTCCCGACCGACGGCTTTCTTGGGCTTGAGGCGGCGTCGGATTATAGCAATATTGACACAGTACGTTGATTATAGTATAATTCAAATCAAGAAAAGCATACTATGATTAGAAGGAGGCTGTGATATGACGCTTTTAGATAGACTCACAACGAATTTCGGCTGTAACGAGCCGATCTTACTTGATGAGATTGACTGCAGGGGCTATTCACGCCCGTGGCTCTTCAAAGAATTGAACGAATTGTGTAGAACTGGTAGGCTGGTGCGTTTTGACCGCGGTATTTATTATATTCCCACTGAGACAGCATTTGGCACCAGTCTGCTCGACCCCCGCAAAGTAATCGAGAAAAAATATGTAAAGGATAGTTCTGGCTGTTACGGCTACTATTCCGGTGCAGCTTTCTTAAACCAACTGGGGCTGTCAACGCAAATGCCCAATACCATTGAAGTCTGTACCAACAACGAAAAGACACGTTCCCGTGAGTTAGCTATCGGGAAGCAGCGTGTTATTCTACGCAGAGCCAGAAGTAAGGTCACGGCAAAAAATGCTGCTGTGTTGAGCTTCCTGGAGCTTATGAATGAAATGCCGGCACCTTATTTCTCCGAAGGGAGGAAGAAACTGACCATAGAGTTTATCACAAAAAACGGCATTACGAGACGCGACATCACAGAATACGCACCTGCGTTTCCTGATAAGGCTATGCGCACTCTGGTGGAAAGTGAGATCATCTATCATGTTACACAGTAATAGAGAATTGTTCGAGCAAGCTATACTACGAACGGCAGATGCGACAGGGATTGCGGCCAGCATCATTGAAAAAGACTACTATGTCACGGAGTTTTTAAGGAGGATGACTTCCTATCAGCCAGACATGGTGTTCAAGGGCGGAACTTCACTCTCAAAATGCTATAAGCTGATCCAGCGCTTTTCTGAGGACATTGATTTGAATGTTGAAGACCGTCCCAGTGAAGGGCAGCGTAAAGCACTCAAGCGAAATATTTTGGCGGTAGTTGATGACTTGGGATTATCCCTGAGCAATGCTGAAGAAATTCGCAGCCGGCGCGACTATAATCGCTATGTGATCAATTACCCTGCATTGCAAGGGGCAACGTATTTGAAGCAGCAGCTTATCGTTGAAACCGTTGTTTCCATGCGCGCATTCCCGAATCATCCCATGGACGCATCCAGTTTCATTTATGATTTCCTGAAAGATACCGGCAGAGAAGATATTATCCGCGAATACAATCTGCAACCTTTTTCAATCAATGTGCAGGCAGCGGAGCGTACCCTGCTGGATAAGCTGTTTGCACTTGCAGACTACTACCTCAATGGATCGATCGCAGAGCATTCGCGGCACATTTATGACATATATAAGTTGAGTATGATCGTCACGATTGATGATACTCTGCGACAATTAGCCAGTGAGGTCATTCTGGAACGCCGCTCGCACAAGGTCTGCCTGTCTGCACAAGAGGGGGTAGATATGAATAATCTCCTTCGGCAGATCGTTGACTCCGATGCATATAGGAGTGACTATGAGCAGATTACATCCGCACTCCTTTTTGAAGACGTGTCATATTCCACCGCAATCACTGCGCTGCAGCACATCATTGATTCTCGTGTGTTTCAATAAATGTCTATATATAGAATTGCAACTCTTGACAATCGCAATATATAGTGTTACAATGCACTTGTAGTTGTTCTTTGTGCATCGCCTATTCAGGGTTTCCGAATACCTTTCGGATCGCACACGTTTGTTAAGATTGTAATTTAGTGCCGACATGACAGCTTTGGCTTATTGCTGATGCTGTATGCCGGCACTTTTTATTATAGATATTTAAGCCGTAAGGCAGAAAGGAGTGTAATGGCAAACATATCCGTCGTTGGCCGTATTGTATCGGATGATATTGAACTGAAGATCAGCGCCAATAATCGGCCCTATCTACGGTTCGACCTTGCGGAGCGTACCGGTAAGGGTGCTTACGCAAGAACGCAGTATTATCAGGTCGTTGCCTTTGGGGCTATTGCCTCACAGTGCGCCAAAAGAGGCTTGTGCCGCGGCGCGCTGATCAGTGTGGAAGGCACACTGGAGCTGGAGGACTATCTGAAACGGGATGGTTGGACGCGGGATAAGCGTCTGAAGGTCATCGCGTTTCGATGGCGCTATCTTCAGGCCGGTGAGGCGAAAGCGCCGGAACAGGCGCCGGAGATCGACGGAGAACGAGAACCCCTGCCCGGATAAGATGCTGGGCATAAGAGGAGCTGTCATGTATCAAAAGGATGCGTGGCAGCTCCTCTTTTTTGTTTTCATCACGAAAAGGAAAGGATGTGCAAAGCATGAATAAGAAGAAGTCCATCTGGTCTGGCGTATCTGTCCTTATCGCAGCCGTTCTGGCCATCGTTGCGTTTGTACGCAGTGACACACAGATCTGGCTTCTGACAGCCGCATTTACCATTTGGGCGATTTGGGTCACGGCCGCATTCGTGTTCCCTTATATACAGGAACAGGAAAACGAAAAGCGGCGCGCCGCCCGCAGAGCAGCCTATGACGCACAGCGCCAGAGTCTTCGCGCACTGTCTGTGGAAGAGGAGGATGGCTTCGGCCCACTGCTGCTCCGCCATGTTAACCACCGGATCTCCGCATATTTGAAAGCAGTGTATCCGGATGCCACATGGGAGTGGCGCAGCCCAGAGCCGGAGAAGCTGATCCTTCACGGCGGTACAGGCCGTATCACCATCTCTGGTATTCCCGACTATGATCAGGCGGAGGTGACCTTTGACCAAAAGGCCAACTTCTCCTGCTCGCTGCTGAAGGTCACACCTGTGGTACAGAGTGCGGCGGAGAACGGCACCTCCGAGAAGCTGCCTGCTCCGCCCCGTGAGATCGATCCGCAGGTCTGGTTCGAGCAGCAGGGGCGCAAGGTTCTGGATGATCTGATCTACGACCTCAACTCCCGTGGCTATAGCAGCCTTGTCATCAAGGACAACGGTGACATCTGCATCCGTCAGGGTGACGTAGAGAAAGCGCAGACCTCATTCAAAAGCCTGCCGGAGAAGCATTACTGGCCCCGGCTCCTGAAGGTGTTCGAGCGTGAGGGCATCGCCGCCAGCATGACGGATGATGCCATCGCACTGAACTGGTAAGGAGGGTGCTGCCATGAAAACAGGCTTAACCCTGGAGCAGCTTGCCGCGGAGATCACCCGGCAGCAGAGCGCCAAAGAGGATTATGTGGTCAATACCGGCAATCTTCGTCTGGAAAGCTATGGTCCCGATCTGACACTTCGCGTGCTGGACAGTGACGGCGCAGACCGTATCGAACCGCTGGAGATCGGGGACATCGCCCACCGGCAGATCGGTACGCATCTGAGTATCCCTGCCAAGTACTATGAGCGAATGCGCAGCGAAGACCCCGGACTACTGGCACACAATGTCAACACATGGCTGGAGCGGACACCTGCCCAGCGCATGATCCGTGTGCTGGACGGTAAGGCACGCGCCTACCTCAGCAATCGTTATCTGCGTATGGACAACTACAGTATCGCCTCAGCGGTGCTGCCCATCCTGGCGGAGATCCCCGATGTGCGCATCGAGAGCTGCCAGATCACCGACTCCCGCATGTATATCAAGGCGGTCAATCCCCGTTTACAGGAGGATGTGACGCCGGGTGACACAGTGCAGGCCGGTGTGGTCATCAGCAATAGCGAGGTGGGCTTAGGCTCTGTCAACATCCAGCCTCTGATCTACCGATTGGTATGCAGCAACGGTATGGTGGTCAACGACGCCGCCACAAAGCGCAACCATATTGGCCGGGCAACGGATGCGGAGGAGAACTTCCAGCTCTATTCCGAAAAGACGCTGGCTGCAGACGATCACGCTTTTTTGCTGAAGGTGCAGGACACTGTCCGTGCCGCCGCAGAGGAAGCGCGGTTCGCTCAGGTGGTGGGCATGATGCGGGAGGCTGCGGCCGTCCCCATGAACACCGCAGATGTACCCGGCGTTGTGAAGCTGGCCAGCAGACAGTTCGGCCTTACGGACTCGGAGGGTGAGGGCATCCTGCAACATCTGATCGAAGGCCATGACCTGAGCCTGTACGGTCTTTCCAATGCGGTAACACGGTACAGTCAAGACGTAAGCAGCTATGACCGCGCCTCGGATCTAGAGATCATCGGCTACAACATTCTGGCAATGCCCAGAAGTGTGTGGTCGCGGCTGAATCAGGTATCCGCGGCGTAATGTGAAAAAACAAAAAAGATAAAATGGAGGATCAAAAAATGAGTTATCCTGAAACTACTACGATGGCAACTGCCAGTGCATTCAACCTTCCCACCATGGCCGGCCTTGATTTCGGCAACGATGATCTTGCCGACGATATGGAGGGCTTGACGCTCTCATTCCCCAAGGTCAAGATCCCGTCCGGCGGCGCACTGCAATTCGAGCTGCCTACCGGCGACCCGGAGAATCCGGAGTATACCCGTTTTCTGCAGGGCGTTATCCTGTATCACCATGCCAGTGGCGCGTATTGGCCCGAGGGCTGTGAATACGATGATAACACCGTCCCTCTGTGCTCCACCGTGGACGGAAAGCAGGGCTACGGTACACCCGGCGGCGCCTGTGCTGCCTGTGAGCTGAACCGTTACGGGACGGCAACAGACGGAAAGGGGAAGGCCTGCAAAAATATGCGTATTCTGTATCTTCTGCAGGACGGCGACTATATCCCGCTGCAGCTCTCTCTGCCGCCTACCAGCCTGCGACCGTTCAATGATTTCATGAATGCCGCGTTTGTGGCCCGGCGCCGTCCGGCATGGAGCAGCGTGGTGCAGATCGGCTTGAAGCGCGTGGATAACGGCAACAACACCTACAGCGTGGCGACCTTCCGTAAGGTGGAAGATCTCCAGCCTGAACAGGTGGGCGAGTTCCGCGCCTTTGTAGAGTCGTTCCGCCAGCAGGCGAAGGAGATGCTGAAGAACCGTGCGGAGTTGTCTGCCGCCCGTGAGGGTGAGGAGGACCAGTATGCCACCGCAAACACCGAGTATGCTGTTGCCGACAGCGGCCAGCATTTCTGCATTTCCGGTGCGGATGTGATCGACGGTGAACGTGAGGAGCTTCCCCAGTAAATGAATCTGTCAGACCCAGCGAGGGTCTGAGCCATGTGAAGAGCCGCAGTCTGAGCAAAAACTCAGGCTGCGGCTCTCGGTCTATATAAAGGAGGATCTGTAATGAACGAGAATACCCCCATGTCTCAGGCACAGCAGCTTTTCGCGGAGGAGCACCACAATCTGGTCTATGCCTTTCTCAAGGAAAAGAAGCTGCCGGAGGATGAATATTACGATGTTGTGATTTTCGGCTACCTGCAGGCGGTCATGGACTACACCTCTCAGGGCGAGTCCAGCCGGTTCAGCTTCGCCACCATTGCATGGCGAAAGATGGAAAGCCGCCTAGCAGACCATTTCCGCCATCAGGCATCTACCAAGCGTGCAGCACCGACGGTCAGCCTCAATGCTGTTATGGACGATGCCGGCCTGTCTCTGTCCGATATGCTCTCCGCAGCGGATGAGAGCTTTCTGGAGATGGAGACCGGCCTGCTGTTCCACGATCTGGGCCGGCATATGCCCCGCCGTGATATGAACGTACTGCGGCTCAAGGCAGATGGCTACGGTACGCGGGAGATCGCGCAGAGGGAGAATACCACCGTGCACATGGTGCGGAGTATTCTCAAGTGCGCCTATTAGATCATTCGCAAGCTGTTTTTCGATTCGGATAATGATCGCGCTTTTCACGACCACACAGGTCGAAGGAAGGAGAAAGAAAATGAATAAGAAGCAGGTCATTCTTACCGGCCGGTTGGCCGCACCGCTCTGCGAGGGCAGCCGTGCATGGATACGCCATCATAGCGGTCTGGTCTGCACCTCACGGGTCGTCCGTATCCAATCTCTCACTGACCGAAAGGCCGTTTTTGAGACCATGAACTCCATGTATCATGTGTCCTTGGAAACGTACCCTTTTGTGATGGAGCTGCCGGAGGCGATGTGCGCATAGTATGACGAATGGTATAGGAGGGCGGCAAACGCCGTCCTCCTATATCCCCATCTCCCAGTATAATGGGTATAATGGGATTGAAGGAAGCTAACATACCAATTTATGCGGCAGTAAAGTCCAGTGTAAATCTATGCCCATTCCCCGGATACCAAACGTGTTAATCGAAGCAGCACAATAAGAAATAAACGCGGAGAAGCACCGCTGAATTGTTTGACGACAGTTCAGCGGTGCTTTTGTTTTTGTAGGAGGACTTTTAATTATGGGATTACTCGATAAATTGGAGCAAGTTGAGATCAAGGCGGATTCCCGCCTGCCGGAGGATGACCTGATGTTCTGCGAAACCCATCAACAGGCGTATGATGAATCCTGCCGTGCGCTCCGTGAAATACGCCAACAGTGGAAAAAAGCGATTCAGGCGCAAAGAGACCTGCTCGGCATAGGGCAGGATGGGTCGCTGCCCTACTTTGGGAGCAATTACCGGTTCGGGATAACGGATCTGAACCGAGAACTGGAGAAGTTCCACAGTAGGTTCATCTCTGAGCTCACACAGCATTTCAATGAGAAATATAGCGTAACGATCTCAATGGATGCCATCAAAGAGCATCTGATCCCCGCAGAGCCGGACCCGTATAGGTGCGATATGGATACGAGCAAGGAGTATCATCGCAATCTGCGGGATCTTTCGCTGCACTATGAAGATGTGGTTGACCAGATGTTTATACAGCTGGACGGACTCAGCTTCGTAGAACGTGCTTTTCAGGAGCTGCGTACCAAATGCCATAAGGCGGCATATTGGAGTAATAGCAATGCCGGTTACGATAGAAAAGGAGATACGCTTCGTTTTGGCGGATACTTTTGCAGTTGCGATGAACGATGGGGCCATGAAGAGTGGAGGCTTGCAGACCGCATGAAGGATGTCCTTGCCGGCGTGGCGCACTTTGAAACCAATACCTTTGGGTGCAAGCCTGCGGGATTCTCCGAGCTACTCGGTTATTCCGATGTGTCCACCCCAGTGTTTCAGTTCCCGGACTGCCAGAAGCTCATACAACTGCGCATGTTCAAAAATGGGCGCGTGGATCTGAAGTTTAAGACGGCGTCTATTGCAAAGGAGTTTGCCGAAACGTATTTTGACTATTCATGCTGAGGTGTCGTCATGAAGTATACACCCTCGACAGAATCGATTCCCCAGAGCGGTCGCAGAGCAGTTAACGAAAAGCTCCTGTACCTGATCGACAACAACTGCTGCGAAGCGTATGGTATCACGAAGCAGGATGTTTTTCAGGGTTATACAGGGGATGGGGGCCTGCACGGGCTTTCCCGGAAGAACTATCGGAGCTACCATACATACAGTGAGGCAAAAAAAGAACTGGAAAACGGCCAGTTCTTTACACCGCCCGCCTTGTGTCAGTTCGTGGCGGATTGCCTTCGACTGGAAGAGGACGATCTGGTAGCGGACCTCACCTGTGGGATGGGGAACTTCTTCAATGTAATGCCGGTGGAAGCCAATGTCTACGGCTGTGAATTGGACACCAAGGCATTCAAGGTGGCGTCGTTCCTCTACCCGGAGGCTAATCTGGTCAATAAGGATATCCGCAATTATACGCCGCAGGTACACTTCGATTATGTGGTGGGAAACCCGCCCTTCAATCTGAGATGGGTGGCAGCGGATGGCAGGGAATACCTATCGCAGCTCTATTACTGCTTGAAAGCGGCCGAGCTTCTGAAGCCCCTAGGCATCCTGGCCCTGATCGTCCCCTGTTCTTTTCTGGCAGACTCTTTTTCGGACAAGTGGATGATCCGAAAGATGGAGGATCACTTCCGTTTCCTTGGTCAAGTTCTGCCGCCGGATAACGCCTTTACCCAGATGGGCGTACCGTGTTTCCCTGTAAAGCTGCAATTCTGGCAAAAGAAGAGTACAGATACCGAAACGCCGGCTCGATACCACACAGAGATGGACGCCGATCTTTCCAGTGGCATCTATGATGGTGTGGCACAGACGATCCACATGACACTGCTGCAAATGCCGAAGGCCATGCTGAAGGAAAACCGCGCCAAGATCCTGCGGGAACTGGCGAAGGAGCGCCAGACGTCCGAATCGTTCACCTATACGGTAGAAAAGATGCTGTACCAGATCAGGATACATCCTGCTTTGAAAGACCGTTACGCCAAGTGCTGTGAGTACCTGCACCGGTTTTATACCGAAACACAGCCACCGGATATGAAGTACGAAGAGTGGTGCAGCCGACGACTGACTGAGGCAAAGGTACTGCATTATCTCCGCCAGACGCTCAGGAGCCAGCACCGCCAGCCGGAACGCGATGAGATCCGTCTCGTCAAGCAGGACTATGCTTTCGTATATAAAGGGTATAGTGCGGCGGCGCGGCGGCGTATGACTGCTGAAATGCGCCAGCCTGTTCCGGCCTACAATGCGGTACTGCATGGTAAGACGCTTCCGGGCTACGAACGGCTGCTGCGTAAAAAGCGAAATGACTATCTGATACAGAGCCAGTCTTTCTCTGAAATGAGTCAGGATGCCAAAATTGGGGAATGGCTGGATGATTTCTGGCTGTGGGATTCGGAAAATAAGGAAGAGATCCTGCTGAACGATACCCAGCTCCACGACCTGAACCTTGCGCTGCAAAAGCGCTATACGCTGCTGCAGTGGGAGCAGGGCTCCGGCAAGACACTGGCTGGCATTGCCTATGGGAAATACCGCATGGACAGACAAGGGTATCGTAACACCTGGGTCATTTCATCGGCCATCTCTATCCGCAATAACTGGAATGTGGTGCTGCCCAACTATGACGTGTCGTATGTGTTCGTGGAACGGCTGAGGGATCTGGATCGGATCAAACCCGGCGATTTTGTTCTGATGACCTTCAATGCGCTGTGCAAGTACCACAGGCAGATCAAAAAGTGGCTGAAGATCCATAGCCGAAAAACCTGCCTTGTACTGGATGAAAGCGATGAGATCTGCAACCCGTACAGCAGCCGCGCAAAGGCGGTGCTGTCCTGCTTCAGACGCTGTTCTTCCAAGTTGCTGACCACAGGAACCAGTACCCGGAACAACATCTCTGAGTTCGCACCGCAGATGGAATTACTTTATAACAATTCCATCAATATGCTATCCTGCTGCCACACCATCTATCACTATGATAAGGACGGCACGGCGACACGAGAGACTAACCCGTGGTACGGTCAACCGATCCCGGCCTATCGTCGTGGGTACACGCTGTTTGCCAATTCACATCTGCCGGAGAAAATCACCGTATTTGGTGTCGGGCAGCGCACACAGGACATCTACAATGCAGATATTCTGCGTGATATCCTCGCCAAGACAGTAATAACCCGTACCTTTGAGGAGGTCACCGGGAAGGACATCAAACGTATCCATCAGGAGCCCATTCCGTTTTCAGCAGAGGAGAAGGCCGTATGGGTACAGGCGGTCAAGGAGTTCCATACCATGCGCCAGAAATATTTCACCTCAACGAATAACGCGAGGAAAGATGCCATGCTGCGGATCATCCAGCAGATCACGCTTTTGCTGCGGATCAGTGCCGCGCCTAATACGGTTTCGGAGTATAGCGGCGAGCTTCCCGGGAAGCTGCGGAGAACGATCCAGCTTACCGGCAGCTGGGCAGAAGAGATCGTGGCCATAGGCGTTCGCCATACCGTGGTGCTGGACGCATATGCGGCAGCCCTGCGGGAAGCGTTTCCCAACCGGCCACTTTTCATTGTGACCGGCGCGACGACTACCTTTGCGAAACGCAGGGCATTACGGCAAACGCTCCGCGAGAGTGGAAACGGCATCCTGCTGTGTACGCAGCAGAGCTTGCCCAGCTCAGTCAACTTCGAGTTCGTCAACAAAGTCATCATCCCGGAGCTGCACTATAACAACTCCCGCATGAGCCAGTTTTACATGCGCTTCATCCGCTTTAATTCCGTTGACTGGAAGGACATCTATTTCCTGACCTATGCACAGAGCATTGAGTCCAACCTGATGCAGATGATATTGGCAAAAGAGAAGCTCAATCTCTTCATGAAGGGCGACGAAACAGATATGGATGATATTTACGAACGATTTGGAGTGGACTACGATCTCACATCGCTGCTGTTATACCGCGACATAGATGAAGACGGCCGTTTCAGCATTCGCTGGGGCGAACAGGAAATTGCGTAAAGGAGGTATCGAGCATTGAGGCAAAGAGAAACCAAGGCGGAGCGGTTCGTGCGTGTGGCTGAACAGCGCACACAACGAGCCGTAGACGCTATCCATTCGCTTTCTAATTGTGCAAGCCGTGTGTGTTACGATTACACGCCGGAACAGGTAGAACAGATAATAGCGGCACTGGAGGCGGAAGTAAGACGCCTGCAAAGTGCATTTACGGGCGAAAACCGCTTTACGCTGCGCCCATAAGTCAGAGGCCCCGGATGATTTCCGGGGCCTCAAATGTAAGTCAATAAGGAGTATAAACATGAAAAGAGAATCTGCCCCGCAGGAGTATACCTGTCGGACTTGCCCGGAACGGTATTACCATGCGATCCCCGCGCCCCAGAGGTCAAAGGGACTCATGATGCACTTTGGCGAAAGCTATTGCACCCTGCCGAAGAGAGCCAGGCATCTTAAAAGCCGTGATCTGAACAGACGGGCACCGGAATGGTGCCCGAAGCGGAAAGTGCCGAACACGCTGCGGATTTACTATTACCGCAGCCCGGAAACGTATATGTTGGACAATGTGCTGCATCAGGGTTTTGCATTCACACCGCTGCCCACGGCAAGCCGCTATGCAATGGCATATGAGGGAACTTCCACGCTCTCCCCGCGGGAGTTTTGGCTAAAGCTGCTCACACAGAAGGATACGGAGCTGTTAGGCATAGAGGTCAAAGCCAAGTCCGTAGTAGAGATAGACGATGGGCTTGCCCCGTGCTTTTTCTTCAAAACGGAAGAAGGCTATACGCGCTGCCAGTGCTTCGATGCTGATCGCGCACGCACCAACTGCATGGAAGGCTGGGAGGAATATAATCAGGAGGACATAAAATGATCATCAACCAAGAGGGTATGCGCTATACATACAATGGCATGACCTACACTGTCGGTGCCGCTGTCATGGCAACAGAGGCAAGTGAATATCGTGGGCTTTATGGTACCATCACGGAGATCCGTGACGGATCTGACCGAGAGACAGAGAATGATACGCCTGACATCTATTGCTGTTTTGACCCGCCTCTGTTTCAAGAGGAGATCCGGGAGCTGGAGCGACGCTTCACAGATCTATATCAATCGCCTAAGAAGCTCGACGAGATCACGCTGGATATGGTTATCATGGCACCGGAGATGGTTCGGGTGATCTCGGCTGACCCAAAGGAGTGTAAGACCTGCGAGCTTTACCTGCTTACCACACACTGCACGACGAATCTGGATTCCAGCAGCTTCACTGAGCTATACGCCGACTACGATGCCGGACGTTTTGCCCTACTGCAAAGTGTCCGGGAGGAACAACAGGATGGCTGCGTAAAGGATTGGGCAGATAGGGACGTACTGGAAGAAGAATATGGCATTGACCGCTATGAGGCATGGTATCGTGATGAATACTTCGAGAATCATTTCGTCATATCGCTTGAAAAGCTGTCCCTCATGCTGCCGCCAGATTTTATAGAAAATCCGAAAAGTTATAATTGAAATTATTATAATTTGCGGTATAATACTTTGTGGAGGCGGTGAGCTTATGAAGCAATTTGTTGATCGACAGCAGGAGATGGAGACGCTGCAAAGTGAGTATGAGCGGAACGGCAGCGCACTTGTCGTACTGTATGGGCGTCGGCGAGTAGGAAAAACTACGCTGATATCCGAATTTATTCGGGATAAAAATGCCCTGTTTTTCCTTGCAAGTGAAGAGTCCGAAGCGCAAAACCGAGCGGCATTCAAGGAGAAGGCAGCAGAATTTATTGATAGCGATCTTCTGCGTAATGCGGATGTCAAGAGCTGGGACGTGATATT
>ULXL01057359.1_pt1 | contig 16879 bp, 16 predicted proteins | sample 1961241 | NCBI WGS metagenome assembly ULXL01 (sample SAMEA4835837, study PRJEB28245) | human gut metagenome | biome: gut microbiome; material: fecal sample | place: Denmark | collected 2008
TAATTTTTATCTATTTAAAAAACGATATAATTAAATTTCTTATAATAATTTTGAATGTCATTTTTTTCTTTATTAAGCCATCATTTATTATTGATCGGATTTTTAAAATTCCAAGCTTATTTCAAAACTATCTCATATCTCTTAATTATTTATCATTTTATTTGGAATTTGTAGTTTTCATTGTTTATATATTAATATTATTAATTATATTACGACTACTATATAAATTAATTATTAAAAGAAAGAGGCTTATGTAATGAAAATACAAGGTAAAATCGGTATAATTTGTATAAAAAAATGTGTTAAGTGGTTCTTATTACTAATCTTTTTAATGGCTATGTATATTATTTCAATAAGTTTTGTTCGAGAACCTGGACTAGATGATTATATAATAATATTAGGTGGATATCATTTGAATGATTTTAATTATTTTGGAATATTAGTTTTATTATTTCAGTATTCAATATTAATATACTTTACTTATTTATTTTTTAATTATGAGTACGAAAATGCTTTTGAAAATATAATTTTAAGAATTGCTTCAAAAGGTTGGATTAAAAATAAAATGACAATTTTACTTGTTTTTGTTTCTTTTTTCAGATGTATTTATTCTTTTATTATTTCCATAATAATAGGAAAGAATAATTATATTCCTATTGATATATTGTACAATATAAACATTATTCATTTACTCTTAGTAGTACTTGTACTTACTGTTTTCAGTTTCGGTCAAAAAAGATACATAGTTTTTATTCCAACTGCATTTTCTTTGTTTATAGCTTTATTATATCTAAACAACTTAGTATTAAATATAATTACAATTATAATTTTAGTTTTGTTAAACTATATATTTTTTAAATTTAAATTTCTAAAAGTTTAAAATAATCAACAAAAAATAGGGACCAGAAGGCTCTATTTATATATTAAGAATTATCTAAAAGTTATCAAACATTTATTGTGTCTAATCTAGACGAAAGAAAAAAACTAGTGTATAATAAGATAGAGGTCGATGATATGAAGAAAAAAATTCTTATAACATATGCAATGTATGGTAATGGGCACCGTGCAGTAGCAGAATATATTGAAAAGTATTTCAAAAGTCAGGACCCAGAATTAGATATTTTAGCAATAGATTTATTGAAATATTCAACACCAATCATTGGTAGATTAAGTCAAAAAGTAACGGACTTTTTCTTATTGAAATTCCCACTTGGTTGGTCAACTATCTATAATTTATTTGATAGCAAAATTAGTAGTGAGGTTGCTTCGCAATTAAGTACTAGTATTTTTAGAAATAAAAGAATGCGCAAGGTGATAACGGATTTTGATCCCGATTTGACTATTTCAACTCATTTTTTTGGAAGTAGTCTTATTGACTTATATAATCGCAAAGGAATTACACATTGCAAACTAATTACCGTTGTAACAGATTATGAAGCTCATGCACTTTGGCTTAAAGGCTACAAGCGTGAGCAAGCAATAATTGTTGGTGACAAAGATGAGGTGAAATATCTTGTCAAAAAAGGTGTTGATCCTAAAATAATTAAGCCCTTAGGAATTCCAATCCACCCTGTTACATCAACAGACTTTGACGTTTTGAGTGCAATAGAAAAATATGGCTTTACCGGAGAAAGACCAATTTGCTTATTTTTCGGTGGTGGTGGAAACGGTGGCGTTCTTTCGCTGCCTTACATTAAAAAAATAATAAAAGCAAATTTAAATATTGACTTTATTTATGTTGCCGGCAAAAATCAAAATTCAAAGGAAAAAGTCGATGCCTGGATTCGAGAATACGGCGCTACAAATATAAAGACAATGGGCTTTGTCAACAATGTCCCAGAATTGTTACAAATTTGTGACTTTGTTGTTTCAAAACCAGGTGGTGCACAAAGCACGGAGAGCCTTTATTTTAAAAAACCAATTATTATGATCAATTGTTCTGGTGGACAAGAAGTTGCCAATTATAAATATTTTGAAAGAAATGGCTATGGCAAGCGCTTTAGAATACCTTTTACTTTTATGAACTTCATGAAAGAAGTCTCTAAAAATCCTAAAGCAATCGATAAAATGCACAAAAATATGTCTAAGAATAATAGCCAACAAGCCATGGCAAAACTATATAATATTGCCAAGAATATTTTAAGTAAATAAAGAACTGTTTTAGTTCTTTTTCTTTTTATAAAAAATAGTTGTGATTTTTAAAAATGTGATATAATAAACTTGTAAAGAGTAGGAGGAAGTATATATGAAGTGTCCAAAATGTGGTACTGAAAACGAAAAAGACGCCAAGTTTTGCGGAACTTGCGGTCAAAAACTTGAGGAGGTAGCTAGCACACCTGAAAACAATTCATCAACACTAGCAGAAGGAACAACAGTGCAAGATGCTCCACCAATCGAAACACCAAACGATCCAATCAACGATGTATTAATGCAGCCTGGTTTAAACAACAGTCCAACCAGCGTTCGCCCAACCGTTTCCAAGACAGCTATCTTTGTTGCTATTGGTGCAATAGTAATCACCTTAATCGCAATAATTGCTTTCATTATTTTATTGCCAAACAATGAAGAAAAGAAAGCTAAAGAATCAATTAATAATAAGTTCAATCCAGAAAAATTAATTGCTGTCAAAAAAGACAATAATTATGGTTATATTAATACTAAAGGAAAAATGGTTATTGAAGCCAAATATGAAGCAGCTTCAGAATTTTATGGAAATCATGCAATTGTAAGAACAGAGGCTAAAGTTGATGGTGTTAACAAATCAGTTTACCAAATCATTGACAAAAATGGAAAAGTAAAAAAACAAGCCGAGGGAAATATCAAATATTTAGCAGAGAGTGATATGTGGATTATTGAAGAAGAATTATATAATAGTTCAATGAAAAAGATTTCCCCAAATGACGTAAGAGTCCAAGAAGCAGATGAAAACTACTTTGTTTGGGTTAATTCCAAAAAGAACACTGGTGGAATTATGAGTTCCGAAGGGAAAATAACTTACACATATAAATTTCAAACAGGAGAGGACTATATCAACATTGAGCCATCAGAAGTTGATGAAACCTTAAAAGAAACTTACTGTCGAGTAAATATTGAGAATGAAAAATATGCTATTGTTAATTGTGACAACGGTAAAGTAGTATATGACTTTACTCCAAAATATATTGCTGTAGATGATGATAATATATTTGAGATAAACAAACTAAATTCATATACTGATGAAGCATACATATATTTTCAAAATGATAAAATAGTCTATCAAACTACTGATCCAGCCCATGTTAGTATAAGATATTATCCAGGCTATTTATCTATTAGTGATTCAACGAAAGCATATTCAGATGGCAGATATACATATTTAAATTTAAAAACAATGGAAATAAAGAGTGAAAGACCAACTGATTCAAACGAAGAAACCGCTGATTTGGATGAATGGGAAAAATACACTGGCTATAAAGAATTATACCAAAATGGTAAATATGGTTTGTCTAAAGATACTGAAATAATTTTAAAAGCCGAATGGGATCGTTTAGAATATCTAAATGTTGATTTATATAAATACTTAAAAGCAAACAAAAAAGATTATATATATGCTAGAAAAGATAACAGCTGGTACTTAGTCAATCTAAAAGATCAAAAACCAGTTCACCAATTCAAAACATCTTATATTTATCCAAATGCCAAATCAACATTTATGTACTATACTGATAAAGAAACCAATAATAAAAAGGTTTTCAATCTATTGTCAGAAAAAACATTAAATATTCCATCTGGAACATATTTATCTGTTTATTCAAACTATATTACTGTTAAAGATAATTCTACAAAGAATTTAAAATACTACAATACTGATTTAGAATTAATTTATACAGAGAATAACTAAAAGATTAAAGCAAAAAGTTTTAATCTTTTTTCTTGTTTATTTTTCACATTTAGTATATATTAATTATCAGGAATTTTACTTTTTCTGTAGGGAGGTCATAATATGCCAGAAAAATATTTAGCAGTAGCATTAAAAAGAATTGACTTAGATGAATCAGATCGTATATATATTCCGGATGGTTTGACAGCCGGAGATATTGATCCTGATACTAACATTTTAAGAACATATACAGGATTTACCTATAAACCTATAACAGATTATAGTGAAAATGATGAAACAGTAAAAGGTTACTATTATAATTTAATTGAAACTAAAGATATTTCTACAGCCTATGAAGATCACCACGCCTTTGAGGAACAATATAAAAACACACGTTTCTTTACTTCTAAATCTGATGATTTATGTATTGTAAGATCTTTTGATAAAGAAACAGAAAAGCAAAGACTTTTAAGTAGCATTGGTCTTGAATTAGATGATGGTGCTGAAACCGTAATAACAGCATCATCACTTGAAATGATGCCGGAAAAAGTTGAAGCTGATGAAAATATGTTGACAGAAACTATTAGAAGTCTTGTCAGTCAAGTAGTAGATGATAAGTTCACCCCAGATGAGCTAATTGATTTAGCTGAAAGGCTAGAAGATGTTCGAGAAGAAGCCGAAATGGCCATCGAATCAATTCATATCCAACAAGAACAATTAGAAAGTGAGCTAGATGAGATAAGTTCCCCACCACCAACCAAAGTTCCAACTCCGGGCCCGCTTAAAGATCCTCAAATCGAGACTTCTCAAATAAACATTCCTGAATTATATAGTAAAATAACAAAAACTTTAATTGCCCAAGATAGTGCCGCAAGAAGAACCATTGTTGAAATATCTCGTTTAATTGATAAAAGAATTAAAGATAAGGGAATCCTTTTAACAGGTGATAGTGGAGTAGGGAAGACCTTACTAATGAATCTAATAAGTGCCTATATTAATAGACCGATATTAAAAATTGACTCAACACAGTTAACTGCTCCTTCATATGTGGGCCGAAGTTTAGAACAATACCTATGGAATTTATATGTAGCATGTGGTAAAAATAAAGAATTGGCAGAGTCAGCAATTGTCTACTTTGATGAGATAGATAAAAAAGGCTCTGATAAAAAGAATGATTCAAATGGAAAATCAGTGCAAGATATTCTCCTAAAATTTATTGAAGGGACAGAATATATTGCGTCTGAAAACCCTCAGCAAGTAACTCAAAATACTTCTATTCCAATAAACACCCAAAATATGATAGTTGTTGCCAGCGGGGCTTTTTTAGATGTTTATAATAAAAAACCTAATTCTACTAGTAAAAGAAAAATTGGTTTTCAACCATGTTGTTCAGAAGATACAACATCAACACCTTCTCAAAACAAAGAACCTTCTGTTGAAGATTTTGTAAATGTCGGAAAGATGTCTAAAGAGCTTATGGGAAGATTACCAACTATTATTCATTTAGATGATTTGAACACTGCAAGTATTGCAAGAATCATCAAAGAATCTGATAACTCCGAACTAAGACAGCAAGAAGAAGTATTTAATAAGCGCAAAGTTAAATTGACTACCAAAGAAGGCTATATTCTAGCAATCGCTGAGCAAGCTTTTGATCGCAAAATTGGTGCTCGTGGAATAACGAAACTAATAAATGATAGCACCTGGCATGCATACGACCAAATATGTTGTGAACCAAATGTATATGAAGAAGTTATATTAACAGAAGAAACTGCTAAAGATCCTACTAATTACCAATTAGTAAAACGTAAATCACCAGCCACTAAAAAAAGAAACAGTTAATTAATCACTGTTTCTTTTTCTTATCTTTGTTGACGGTACATCTTTTTTAGCGCTTTTACATCTTTTCTGGACATTTCTTCCGGTGTTAAAGTACTATAATCTACATACAAGCATGAATTAATATATGTATTTGGATTAGCTCGAACATTCTCCTCTAAATACGCCTTGGCTTCTGTTTCAGTAGCCAAATAAGTGTTGAATTCAAAACTAATTCTTCTATTAGTAATTCCTGTATAAAACAAAGCATCTTTTCTAACAACCATAGTATCTGTTACCGCTTGAGCAACACCTTCAGCAAAGTCAATCTTTCGAATATACATATTTTTTATTTCTCCCCGATATACTCTCATTTTTTCCCTCCATTAACGTAATTTATTATAATAGAATAATTTAGATAAGTAAACTAAAATATGTATGATATAATAAAACTAGGTGAATAATATGTATAAGTTAGGAATAGATTTAGGTGCTAGTCATATTGGTTTAGGTCTAGTGAAAAACAACAAATTAATAAAAAAGAAATACATTACTTATAATCCACCATCAAAAATATATAATAAAATATTTAATAAAAAAATAACTGAGAAATACTGTAATTTTTTAATTAGAGAAATAGATCTTTTTGTGGATAATAAAAAAATTAACTATATTGGTATTGGCTGTCCAGGTGGATACGATCCAGAGAACACTATATTTTATGGTAGTAAAGCCCTAGTAGTTGGAAAGATTAATTTTAAACGAGTTTTAGCAAAATATAAGGTGCCTGTTTATATAGATAATGATTGCAATTGTGCAGCAATCGCCGAAGCTAAAAATACAAATCTTAATGAATTTTTAATGATTACAATAGGAACGGGAGTTGGCTTTTCTTTAATAAACAAAAAGTCAAACGAAATCTTTTTAGCCAAAGATGAAGTAATTTGGAAAATTTTAAATATAAATAAAATTCCTAACTCAAAACATAATAAGTATATAGCTAGTTTCAAATATCTTTCAAATCAATACAATAAAAAGGTTGGTAAAAAACTAAAAAGAGAGGCTATTTTTTTAGATAATGCTAGTCAAAAAGAATTACTTGAAAAATACATATCTAATTTTGTAACAGGAATAAATCTCTTAAATGCTCAATTAGGTATTAAAAACATTTGTATTGGTGGCAGTTTTTCTATATATTCCGCCCATTATCTTAATAAATTAAGAGACCTACTACCTGAATATAATATTTTTATTGCTAAAAATTTTAATGATAGTGGCATAATAGGTGCTACTAATTTACCTGTCGCTAAAATTAAAAAAAATTAATTTTACTATTGTCAAAGTCAAGTAATTATGTTATCATTAATTTGCTTGATTGATTTATGGCGACGTAGCTCAGTTGGCTAGAGCGCTCGGTTCATACCCGAAAGGTCGGGGGTTCGACTCCCTCCATCGCTACCAATAAGTAATTAACTAGATAATTTATATCTAGTTTTTTTGTGTCATCTAAGCTATACTTAATATGATAATGATAAATTGGAGGAAAAAAAGATGAAAAAGAAGATATTAGTAATATTATTTATCTGCCTTTCAGCAACTGCCTGTAAAAATAAAGACTCAGAAATCATCGATTATAGTAAATACAAATTCACTGATATCAGTTGGGAAAGACCTAGTGACAACGACAATGATAAGACATATATAGAATTTTACTCAAATGGCATGTTTGGATATTACTGTAGTTGCGGTAATCCTATAGAAAACTATGATCTTTGTTCTGAATATACTTATGATGACGCTACCAAAACAATTACTTTAAAATGTGAAAAGAACTCTAAGAATATAGAAAAAACTATTAAAATCAAATCACAAACATCTAAAAAATTAGTGTTATCCTTTGGAAAAGAAACAAGAACCTTTACTAAAGGAAACCCTCTAAATCAAACTTAAAGGAAATGTATTAAGATGAGTATAGAAACTGAAATTTTTAAAACAAGTCAATTTATTCCCACCAAACTTCTTAATTATGGTTTTGTTAAAAGAAATAATTATCACTATGAGAAATTAATTATGAATAATACTTTTAGAGTTGAATTAGAAATTAATATTGCTGCAAATAATGAAATATCAGGCAAAATCTATGACTTATCTTTTGGGGAGGAATACACTAGTTTTCGGCTAGAAGTAGCAAGAGGTAAATTTGCCTCAAGTGTTAGAGCCATTTACGAGCAACTCCTTCTCGACATTAAAGACCAATGTACGATAACCAAACTATTCATCTCACCACAAGCTAATCGCATTGCCAAACTTATAGAAAGAGTCTATGGTACTATACCAGATTTTCCTTGGGACAAAACCCCAACTGCCGGTGTATTTAGACACGAGTTATCTAAAAAATGGTATGGATTAATCATGAACATAAATATAAATAAGCTTTCAGTTGGCGACTACGAAGTTGAAATACTCAATGTAAAAATACCAAAAGATATAATAACAGCCTCCCTTAAAAGAACGGGCTTTTATCCTGCTTATCATATGAATAAGCAATATTGGTTAACAATAATTTTAGATGAAACATTATCTGATCAAGAAATCATGAATTATATAAATCTTAGTTATAATTTAACTAGCCACTAAATGAGCCAAATATAACTAACAAATCCCAAAAACTTACACATTTTATTAAAAGTTACGAATAGAACTTGATAAATATCAAAAAGGAGTTTTAAAATGATTAAAATAAAATTTGACCGTGAAGAAATGAGAAGCATTGCTTACGATACTGATACAACCAAGGAAATTGGTGAATGCTGTTTTATTGAAACTAAAAACATATGGGATATAACACATACCTGGGTATATCAAGATTACCAAGGTCAAGGAATTGCTAAGAAGTTAGTACAAACAGTCATCAACGCTGCAAAAATAGACAATAAGCAGCTCACTACCAGCTGTTCTTACGCACAAAAAATTTTAAATTGTATAAAATAATCTTTACAAAATTATCTAATTAGGTGTATATTTAAAGAGACTCTTGCCCCATAGCCAAGTGGTAAGGCAGTGCGCTCTGACCGCACGACGCGTTAGTTCGAATCTAACTGGGGCAGCCAATTAGAAATAACTCTGAATTATTCAGGGTTTTTATTATGAAAGAATGCATAAAAAGGCCATTCTAATTGCTTTTTTAAAAGTTTTAGTATATTATTATAAGAGAAATCAAAAAGAGGTGTAAATATGGAAAAAAATGAAAGAATAGAATTAGCAGAACTACTATTTCCAAATATAGATAAGGCAAGAGACTATTATGAAAAATTATATCCCGAACGAAAATTAAAAGAAAATGCAATGGTTACACGTTATGGACCATCACCAACAGGTAGTGTGCACTTAGGAAATCTATTAAGTGCTTTTGCAGATATGGTCTATGCTAGACAAAGTGGTGGAAGTTTCTTTTTAAGAATTGAAGATACCGATCAAAAAAGAATGATTGATGGAGGCATTGAAAATATAACTAGCGTTTTACATGATTTTAACATATTGCCAACAGAAGGTTATTCATTTGGTGGGGAATACGGACCATATATCCAAAGTGAAAGAACTAATATTTATCAGACTTATGTTAAAGATATGATTATTAATGGTCACGCCTATCCATGCTTTATGACAGAAGAAGAGATCGCCACTATTAGAGAAGAACAAGAAATTAATAAGACTAAAATAGGAATTTATGGTCACTACGCTGCTGATCGTGATTTATCCTTAGAAGAAGTAAAAGAAAAAATAGCTAATGGTGAAGATTATGTAATTCGTTTAAAATCACCAGGTAATCCAAATAATACTATTGAAGTAGAAGATTGCATCAAAGGAAAACTAAAATTTCCTGAACATGATGTTGATACAGTACTATTAAAGAAAGATGGGACACCAACTTACCACTTTGCTCATGCGATAGACGATCACCTAATGCATACAACTCATGTAATTCGTGGTGACGAATGGGTAAGTAGTTTACCATTACATATTCAATTATTTGAAATCTTAGGTTTTAAACCAGTTAAATATGCCCATATCGCCCCAATTACCATTAAAGATAAAGAAACCGGAAATATTCGTAAAATAAGCAAAAGAAAAGATCCTTGGTTTGGAGTAAAATATTATGACGAGAATGGTATTCCAATCGAAGCTTTACACTTATATTTAGCAACAATTACAAATACAAATTTTGAAGAATGGTATTTAAATAATACCGACAAAGATATTAGTGAATTCGCTTTCAGCTTTGAAAAACAAGCTATCGGCGGAACTTCCTTCGACGAAGCCAAATTAGTAAATCTATGTAAAACCTATTTTTCTCGTAAAAGTGGCAAAGAAGTTTATGAGGAAACACTTGCTTGGGCTAGAAAACACGACAATGACTATGCTAATCTACTAGAAGAAAACAAAGAATCAATGATTGCTTTCTTTAACATCGAAAAGGATAGTACTCGTCCTCGTAAAGATATCGCCAAATATAGCGACGTTAAAGAAGAATTTTCTTATGCGATTGATTTTTTATTTAAAAAAGAGAATTATCAGAAATTAGATAGTGATAAAACCTATGATACTGAATTAGTAACTGACTATGTAGAAAATATTTTAAATTTAGATGTAACAAATGAAGAATGGTTTGCTGCAATCAAAGAGTTTGCAAGCGCCAATGGTTATGCTGCTAATCCAAAAGATTATAAAAAATCTCCAGCAGATTATAAAGGACATGTCGGAGATGTTTGTGAAGCACTTCGCGTCATCATAACCGGTAGAACTAAATCTCCAGATTTATTTTCAATCATGAAAATCATCGGGAAAGATAAAATAAAAGAACGTATAGGAATGTTTAAAAATTATCAAAATAACAAGTAAAAATAACTAGTAAAATCTAGTTGTTTTTCTTTGCAGTATTATCCCATTCATGATAAAATTTAAACATAGGAGGAATATTTATGAAAAAACATACCGGATTAATTATTTTAGGAGTAGTTATTATAATTATTATTGTTGCTATCTTTTCATTAAGTACAACATATAATAATTTTGTTGAATTAGGGGAAAATGTAAAAACAAAAGAAGCGGCTATTGACGTAGCTTTAGAAAGACGAGCTGACTTAATTCCTAATTTAGTAAGCACTGTCAAAGGTTATGCCACTCACGAAGAAGAAGTTATCGACAACATTACTAGTGCTAGAGAAAATCTTTTAAAAGCTGATGACATAGAAGAGAAAAGTGCCGCTAACAATGAGTTGACCAGTGCCATTAGTTCTCTAATGGTTATTGTTGAAAATTATCCTGATCTAAAAGCAAACACTAATTTTATTAATTTACAAGATGAACTAGCTGGAACTGAAAATAGAATTGCCGTTGCTAGAAAAGATTATAATGATGCCGCTAAAACATACAATACAGCTATAAAAAAATTTCCTGGTAATATTATTGCAAATTTATTTGATTTTGATGACGTTGATTATTTTGAAGTTTCAACTGATAAAAGTGCTGTCCCTGAAGTTAATTTTGAATAATAAAAGTATTCTTATGAGCCGAGGTGTTTTATGAACAAAAAAATTATCAGTATATTAATTATCTTATTCGGATTATTCAATATAACCAATGTCCAGGCTCTACCAAGTGCAACTAAAGAATTTTATATAAATGACTTTGCTAACTTATTATCAGAAGATACCAAAAATTACATTTTAAAAACTTCAGTGGCCCTTGAAAAAGAAACCACTGCGCAAGTAGTCGTTGTAACAGTTCCTTCTCTTGACGGAGCATCTATTGAGGAATATGCTACTGAACTATTCCGAGATTATGGAATTGGTGCCAAAGATAAAAATAACGGCTTATTGCTTCTCTTAGCCCTAGAAGAACGTCAATTTCGTGTAGAAGTTGGTTATGGTCTGGAAGAAGTTCTAACCGATGGTCTAACAGGAAGATATCAGGATCAATACATCATCCCTTATTTAAAAGAAAATAACTGGGATAAGGGTATAAAAAATGGATATAGTGCTTTTGTAAAGAAACTCTGTGAATATTACAACGTAGATACATTAAATGTTGCCGAAGTGCATACCAAAACCAATCAAGAAAATACCTCAACCGAAACTGAAGAACCATTTGCAATATCAGCAATACTAGGTGTGATTTTTGGAACTATTATTGGTTCCCTAATTAAGTCAAAATCTAGAAATACAAATCATAAAAACACCAAGAATATTATTGCTAGCCTTACAGGGGTTGCCAATATTGCTTCATTTACACTAATTGGTCGATTTCTTGGAACCTCATCTGTTGGCACCTTTTTAATTTCAGAAATAGTCATGATTGTTATAATTATCTTTAGTCATGGAACAGGCTACTATAATCATCGTGGTGGCTATAGGACCTCTTCGAGAAGTGGTAGTTTTGGTGGATTCCATGGTGGAGGAGGCTCATCTGGTGGCGGTGGAAGTACTCGTGGTTTTTAAAAACAGTCAAAAAATGTAAGATTCTCTTTGATAGGGAGTCTTTTTTTGTTATAATAATATGGAATATGTACGATGTAGGTGAAGTAAAATGAAACGAAGTGAAGTAGATAGAACTAAATTAAGTCCTATGATGCAACAATATATGGAGATAAAAGATAACTATGAAGATAGCATTATCTTTTTTAGACTGGGAGATTTTTATGAAATGTTCTTTGATGACGCAATAATTGCTTCCCGCATTTTAGAGCTAACTTTAACAGGCAAACAAGCCGGCCTTGAAGAAAGAGTACCAATGTGTGGCATTCCCCATCATGCTTATTCTTCATATGTTGATACTTTAATAGAGAAGGGGTATAAAGTAGCCATTTGTGAACAGTTAGATGATCCTAAAGAAACAAAAGGGATGGTTAGACGTGACGTTGTTCAGGTTATCACAAAAGGCACGAGAATAGATGCTAACATTGATTCTAAAAACAATAATTTTATTGCAAATATTTATGATTTCTCCTATTGTTATGGAATTAGTTACATTGACATTTCTACTGGTGAAGTATATGTTACCTTAATTGAAGGCGAAATTGATCGTGCAATAAAAGAGATAACAAGGAACGGTTTTAAAGAAGTAATTGTCAACGATCCAATTGATCGAGAAATAGTCCAACGTCTACGTACTCAACACGAAATCTTGGTTACAATTACCAAAGAAGAATTAAATGATCCAAATTATGATTATATCTACCAGAACTTAGAAGATGTTCGTTTAATTAACACCTTAAAACATCTACTTTATTATATTATTGATACAAAAAAAGGAGATATGCATCATCTTCAACGAGCAACGGTTATCAAATCAAGTGAGTTTCTAGAGTTCGATGTTAATACAAAGAAAAACCTAGAATTAGTAGAAACCTTAAGAAATAGAGAACGCCAATACTCATTATTATGGTTACTAGATAAAAACAAAACTGCCATGGGATCAAGATTCTTAAAACATAATATAGAAAACCCACTAACTTCTAAAGAAGAAATAGAAAGACGTTATGATCTTGTTTCTAAACTATCAACCGAATTCATTTTAAGAGATGATTTGATTAAAGAACTATCTGAAGTATATGATCTAGAACGTCTTTGTGGTCGTATAACCTATGGTAATTTAAATGCCAAAGATTTGTTACAACTAAAATCGTCATTAAAAGCTTTACCACACATTAAAGAAATTCTTCTTGAACTAAAATATGATAAAAAGATTGATAATTTTGAAGATTTATATTCATTATTAGAAAGAACAATTAACGAAGATGCTCCATTTACTCTGCATGAGGGGCGATTAATCAAACCTGGATACAATAAAGAATTAGATGAATTAAAAGAAATAAGTAGTGGTTCTAAAGATTTTATTTTAACGCTCGAGCAAGAAGAGCGTGAACGAACAGGAATAAAGAATTTAAAAGTAGGTTTTAATAAAGTATTTGGCTACTATATTGAAGTATCAAAAGGCCAATGCTCATTAGTTAAAGAGGAATACGGTTATGATCGTAAGCAAACTCTTGCCAATTGTGAAAGATTTACAACCCCTCTTTTAAAAGAAAAAGAAAATATCATATTAGGGGCCGAAGAAAAGATTATTTCCTTGGAATATAAACTTTTTATGGATATAAGAGAAGTCGTTAAACGTTATATAAATGGTCTGCAAAAACTAGCTAAGACACTTAGTGAAGTTGATATGCTCCAATCATTCTCTATAGTTTCGGATACATACAAATTTACTCGTCCAATCTTGACAACCGAACGCAATATAAAAATGCTTGAATGTCGTCATCCAGTTGTAGAACAAGTAATGAAAGACAAATATATTCCTAACGATATAGTGATGGATAAAACAACAGATATTCTACTTATTACCGGTCCAAATATGGCTGGTAAATCAACTTATATGCGACAATGTGCCATCACAGTAATAATGGCTCAAATTGGTTGTTTTGTGCCCTGTAAAAGTTGTACAATGCCAATATTCGATAAGATTTTTACTCGTATTGGCGCTAGTGACGATTTAGTTAGTGGTGAATCAACTTTCATGGTTGAAATGAAGGAAGCCAATTACGCCATTTCAGAAGCCACCGAAAAAAGCTTAATTCTCTTTGATGAATTAGGCCGCGGAACAGCCACGTACGATGGAATGAGTCTTGCCCAAGCAATCCTTGAATACATTCATGACAAAATAAAGGCCAAAACAATGTTTTCCACTCACTATCATGAACTAACTGTTTTAGAAAAAGATTTAAAGCATTTAAAAAATGTTCACGTTTCCGCAATTGAGGAAAATGGAACAGTAACATTCCTTCACAAAGTAAAAAATGGTGCCGTTGATAAAAGTTACGGAATCCATGTTGCATCTTTGGCCCACCTCCCTCAATCATTAATTGAAAGAGCAAGTGATGTCCTAAGTGTTTATGAAAAAAAGAATGTAAAAAAAGAAACCTTTACACAAACCTCACTTTTTGAATTAACCGAAAGCGAAACTGAAGAAAAGATTAATGCTACTGAAGAAAAAATAAAAAATATTAATCCCCTAGAAATGACCCCAATGGAAGCATTAAGTTTTCTTTACGAATTAAACAAAGAAGTAAAGGACAAAAGTAAATAATAAAAATTAAACCTAAATAATTGTAAAAAATGAATTTAATATGTTAAAATAAGGTAGGTGATTTTATGAAAAATAGAAGTGAACTTAGAGAAGTAATTATGAAGGTAATTTATCAAGTAAATTTACTAGAAGAAGCTAAATTAGATTATGATTTACAAGATTTAATTAAAGAGCAAATAGAAATTCAAAATGATTTTGTCAACACCACTATTGCCGGTATCTTAGAACATAAAAAAAATATATATAAAATAGCCGATAAATACCTAAACAAATGGACAATGTCTCGTTTAAATAAAGTTGATCAAGCAATTCTTACACTTGGGATCTATGAACTTTTATATACTGATACCCCAAGTGTTGTAGCTATAAATGAAGCAATTGAGTTATCAAAACTTTATTCGGATGAAGCTGTTACTAAAATGATTAATGGCGTTTTAGATAAGGTTTATCATGAAGAAGAGAAATAAAAATACAGTTTTTGTATTTTTTTACTTTAATTCTATAGAAGGTCGGTGGTAACATGAACGATAAATATATAACCGTTTCACAACTAACAAGATATATTAAATATAAAATAGATAACGATATACATTTAAACGAAGTTTTTTTAAAAGGTGAGATATCAAACTTTAAAGCTCATACTAGAGGACACTACTATTTTACTTTAAAAGATGAGGGCAGTCGCATCAACGCTGTTATGTTTGCCTCAGCAACCAAAAATATTAAGTTTTTACCCCAAGATGGTATGAAAGTACTTGTGACCGGTAAAATAAGCGTATTTGAGGCTAATGGAGGCTATCAAATATATGTAAATGATATGTTAGAAGACGGTGTAGGGAATTTATACATTGCTTTTGAGCAATTAAAGAAAAAATTGGAAACTGAAGGACTATTTGATCAAAAAATAAAAAAAGCCATCCCCAAAATTCCTACTAAAGTAGGTGTTGTAACCGCTCCAACCGGAGCCGCCATCAAAGATATAGTCTCAACAATCAAAAGACGTTGGCCGCTGGCAGAAATTATTCTCTTTCCATCCTTGGTTCAAGGTGAAGAAGCTGCCGCTGATATTGTTAAACAAATTGAGCGCAGCAAAGACTATAATCTTGATACCTTAATAGTAGGACGTGGTGGTGGAAGTATTGAAGATTTATGGCCATTTAATGAAGAAATTGTTGCTCGAGCAATCTATAACTGCCAAACTCCAATAATAAGTGCCGTTGGTCATGAAATAGATTTTACTATTGCTGATTTTGTCGCAGATTTACGTGCTCCGACTCCAACTGGAGCTGCCGAACTAGCTGTTCCAGCAATAAGTGATGTAGCAAATTATTTAAATCAATTAAAAATCCGGCTAAATAAAGCTATTAGCAATAAAATCACAATTAATAAACAAAAGATCACAGAACTAACTAATCGCTATATTTTTACTAATCCATTAAGTATTTATCAAACAAAAGAAATACTATTTGATAGTATTATTGAACGTTTAAAATATGCAACCACCAATTTAATAAGTCTCAAAGAAAAACAATTTTTAAATATTAAAAATTCATATATATTGGCCAATCCTTTTCAATTACTTGATAAGAAGGCCAATCGTTATTTGCAAATAATATCAAAATTAGAAACCTTAAGTCCACTATTAACCTTACAAAGAGGTTATACCATGACCAAAATAGCTGGAAAAGTAATTACAAGTTCTAAAAATATAAAGAAAGATAGTAATTTAGAAATAGAATTTAGTGATGGAAGCATCACTGCCAAAGTATTATAGGAGGAATAATTATGGCAACCAAAAAAGAAGAAACAAAAGAAATGACATTTGAAGAAAGTTTAGAGAAATTAGAAATTATTGTTAAAAAACTTGAAAGTGGTGAAGTACCATTAGATAACGCTATAGCCGAATTTACAGAAGCTATGGTCCTTGCCAAAAAATGTGATGAAAAGTTAAAAACAGCCGAAGCTGCTATTACAAAACTAGTTAACAAAGATGGAACTTTAACAGAATTTAAAGTAGAAGAATAAAAATCCACTAGTTCAACTAGTGGTTTTTAGGTAACC
>ULXL01075728.1_pt1 | contig 16762 bp, 22 predicted proteins | sample 1961241 | NCBI WGS metagenome assembly ULXL01 (sample SAMEA4835837, study PRJEB28245) | human gut metagenome | biome: gut microbiome; material: fecal sample | place: Denmark | collected 2008
AAGCTGTTAGACTGAAATTAGTTAAGGTGAATACCTTTAACCCCATTTAATAGCTGGTTATTTAAAGAAGTGGGTACTTCGTTGATTTTTCTACACTAGAATGAAAGATTCTAGCGGGCTCAACGGATAAGATTATATGAAAATATAATATCTTTTGGTCCAATGACCTCGTAAGCTACTAACCAAAACTAATAACAATAATAACAATAATAACAATAATAACAATAATAACAATAATAAACACATTAATACAATCATTAAAGAAGAAGAAAAACAAAATAAAAACACTTATAGAGAAGAAAAAAGAAAAGAAAGAACTGAATATTGAAACAGAGGTTGAAATAAGTATCTCTGTTTTTTGTTTACTTTCGGGGTTGGCAATTCTAATACTCTGTGTTACAGTCATACTACAATATCGCTTTCGAAAAAGAAAAAAAGAAATATCCATCATCTATATACAAGTTACATCTATATTCATAGTAGGCAACATTAGGTTACCTACTTTTTTAGGTTAGTTCAGAGTCAAAAATGGCTAAACTGCCATATAAAGTATAATTTAATTGGGTGATGTTAATATGCACAAAACAAAGTTTGCTAATCGAATTTATGCACTAAAGAAAGAACTAGTAGCTTTATATCTAGCTAAAGTTATTTTGGTACACTATAAGCACTGTGGCAATGCTAACTTTCGGACATTTAACCACTATTGCAATCTGCTACTGGTTAATGCTTCTAAAAGGCAAGAACTTTATGAGGATGTAGATAGGGTTATGTTTAAAAAATATCAATTATTTTTTGCACATTTACAGTTAGATACACCTATTTTCATAGTGGATTTAACAGTACCGCTAGATAAACAGTCGTATTAAATACCATAAATAGTTGTTAAAACGGAGGTTACTTATGGAAGGAAGAAAACGCTTACAAGCTCTTGCTAAAGGTCAAGAAAATACTGCATTACTTAAAGTTGTTAGTTATCTGGAAACACTAGAAGAAATGGATAGTAAGTTTCTTAATGAGGAAAAAACTTTAAAAGAAATGACCGAATACATTAAGTCTAATGCTAGTAAGCAAGCCATAGATGGTTATGCTTGCGTAGAAGATGAAGTTGTCTTTGAGTGGGCGGTTAATTATTGGAGTAAATCAGATGAAGTATTAGGTATCAAAAGAGTTACACCTACTCCTAAAACTAAAGTTGCAGTAACACATAATGAGGTTATATCAGAAGTAAAACAGTTAGGTCAACTATCATTATTCTAAAGGTGGCTAAATTATGGGGTATATCAATAAAAAATTACGGAACCTTATAAAATCTATGGATAAAACATTTTCAGTTGGTCTAGGTGTACGAAAATGGCTGAGACAAAGTATCTACCTTAAACATAATCTTATACTTAAGTCAAAAGATGGTTACTACTGTACCAATTGTAAAAATAAGTTTCATTCAACTGTTAAAGTTGGAGAATATACTATATGTCCTAAATGTAAGCAAGAACTATTAGTTAGAATGAAGACATTGCAGCGTCAAGTTTTCAGAGATGATTTTAGAATACTTGAATTTATTGATGGTTACTTTGTACTAAGGGGCTTTGAGGTACTATCAATATATAATAATTATCAAGTATCACATCAGTATCAAGAGTACCAAAGATTAGTTATATCCAAGGATAAAATATATCTACTTGCATCTGACGTTCTAAAAAACTATATGGGATATCTTTCTGTTAGTCATAATGAAAACCATACTAGTTGGAGACTACTAGATAATCAGTATAGATGGTATATGTCTAGAGGGAGTATCTACTGGGGAGAATTAGAGAGGGCTACTGCTGGTACTGTATATCACTACTGCCCTATACAGAGGGTACTACAATCATATACTGGTGATACTAGTATAGAGATATTACTTCAAAGGATATTAAATAACCCTACATCATTTGAATTGTTATCTAAATTAGAACTTACTAATCTTGCAATAGATTGTGATGAGTTTACAAATAAGGGCTCATTTGAAAATAGATTTGGTGTTACTAAAGATTATCTTCCTTTTATGGTTAAGTACAATTTGACTTATAATGAACTGGAAGTTCTGCAAGTAATTAAACATAAAAATATAAGAATTGTTAAGAGGTTAAGTCGGTTAAGAAATTTTAAAGAACTATCCATTTATTTAGATATGGAAAAAGCACTATCTAATGGTCTTAATGAAACTAATGAACATTTATATAAGGACTATCTTGACTTTGCTAAGCGTTTACATCTGAATATGAAAGACAAAAGGGTTTTATACCCTACTGACATAGTTAAATCCCACGATGAACTTATGCACCAAGTAGAAACTATTGAAAACCAAGAAATCATTGAGAAAATTAAAATCAGGTATGAAGAATTAAAGCAATTAAGTTATCACGATGATAAGTACGTGGTTTTCCCTGTTCCAAGTTTGTCAGATTTAATTCGTGAATCTGAAGTACAAGATATATGTATTAGAAGTTACAACGAAAGGTATGCTAATGGAGAGACCAATTTATTTTTTATGAGAAGTATAAAAAATGTGAGCAAACCGCTTGTAGCTATTGAAGTTAAGGATGGAAGAATTATACAAAGTCGTGGTAAAAGAAATAATGATCCTACTAGAATGCAAAAAGCATTTATAAATAAGTGGGAAAATGAAGTTTTGAAAGGAAGTGCGTTATATGCCTAGGTTTGATATTGGAAAATTTGTTATGACTAAAGGCGTAGCAAGTGAATTAGATAAAAATCCAAATTATAAGATGGAACTACTTGATTGTTTAACGAGGTATTTGAACTGTGATTGGGGTAATTTATGTGATACTGATAAATTATTAAATGAAGATGCTATTAAAAATGATGAAAGGATACTAGCAAGGTATAACACTTCGTGTGGTGATATTTATATCATAACAGAAAGGGATAGAAGTTATACTACTATGTTGTATGTAGGCGAATATTAATGAATATATATGAGAAAACCGCCAAGAATATTAAGTATTATCGGAAGTTAAAGGGATTAACACAGGATGAAGTTGCTGAATTAACAGGCTATTCGTCTGAATATATAAGAAGAATTGAATCTCCAAATGGAAAGAAGAAAAGTTTTAAATTATAGGCAGTATATGTAATGTCTTTAGCATTAGGAGTACCTATTGAGGAACTATTTAATGACCGAACTTAAATAGCTTAATGCTCAAATCAGTATATGTACATTTTTGAATATGTTATTCTATTTCTGAAAGGAGGGATGATATGTATAATAAATATGAAGAGTTAAATGATGACGCTAGAGACTACTTTCTTGTATGGCTAGCTAACAAGATTAAAGATGATGATGTTCTAACAAGATGTAAGAAGGAAGTAGATTTACTTTATGATAAAGGATTGTTATTTATTATAGAGTTTTTACATAAGTACAAGAAGACGGAGAAATCTGTTAGTTTCTACTTTAGAGGGATGGCTAATAACTTGTTACTACTCCATGTTCTAGGCATTAGTAAAGTTGACCCTGTCAAATATAATCTGCCTTATGAGTTATTCACAGCTAAAACTTTATGTATTGATTTCATAAATGGTTGTTCCTTAGACTTTGTTAGTTCAGTAGAAAAGTATGCAAGAAATTTTAGAATAGTTAGAGGTTCATTTGAACTAAGTGATGTAGAAAAAATAAATGAATTAGCAGATAAGCACTACTTACTTATTCCATGTTATGTACGACCTACCAATATGTCATTTAGATTGAATGAGTTTAGTCAGTTTGAAACCATAGAAGATTATCATATGTTTACTGATGAGTATATAACAATTAGACTCGATGATAAACCTTTGATACAAGAAAAGAAAGTTGATCTAAAATATTCTATGCATACTGAATTTGAAAAAGAAGTTGCAATGCAGTTAAAACCAAAAACAATAGATGACTATGTTAAGGTTATATCTTTAGCACATGGCACTCATGTGTGGAGTGAAAATCAAAAAAAATTATTTAAAGATAGCAAGATTGATATACATAACGTAATTTCAAATCGTGAAGATGTATATGAGTATTTAGTTAATCATTCAATTGAGCATGAAGTTGCAATAGATATTGTTAAGCAATTAAGCAAATCAAGAACGAGTAAGTCGAATGAATTGTGGCAAAGATATGTTGCTATTATGAAAGAACATGGTTGTGATGATGTGTTTATGGATGTACTATCAAAAATTTTATATATTTCAGGACGAGGACAAGCAGTAAGTGAATGCTTATTTGCAATAGATGAAAGTAATTATTACGTTGAAAAGTAAGAAAATTTGTAGGGTAAAGTTTAATGATTTAGGAGAAGTTGTTATAACATGGAGAATAAAAGAAGTTATTGATATGGAACCTAGTTATGTAAGAAAAATAGTTAAGGGTGTTGCTAGGTTTATTAAGACCGATTGGGGTGATATATCTGAGAGTGATAAGAAATTAAATAGAGAAATATGCGGAGGAATATAATGTTAAATAGAATTGTTGTAGAAAACTTGAACAAAAGGATAAGAGACCAATATGATACGGAAAGTGGTTTTGATTATATCAAGGCTATCTCTGTATCAACTGGTATAAGTGAAAATCGTATTAAAAAAATTTTATCAGGAGCAACTGATACTAAGATTACGCTAAAAGATTTAGAAAAATTTGCTAATGCTCTTAAAGTAGAGGCTTTAGATATAGTTACTAAGAAAGGTAATAATTAGCATGAAGTATGTGAAAATCAACCAGTATGTATGTCAGAATATTGCTTACTATGTAAAAAAGTTCGCAAATGGTAATGATGAAATTTTAGCTGTTAAGGCCCTTGCCGAAGCGACAGAAATTCCAGAAGAAAGATTAATCAACATTATCAATGGTAAAGCTAAAGTCAATGTTGTAGAGGTTTATAGAATAACTACTGTTTTAAGAGTTGATGTTAACCATATCATTACTACTAAAGTTAATCATGATTAGTCTTATTGCATTATACTCGATAAGGTTCCAAGTTATTGGAACCTTAATAGTTAATTAAGATAAATCATTATGAAACTGTTAGATAATGCTTAGTTTTTAAATATCATACCAATAATTAAAGCACCTTAACGGTGTTTTTCTTTGACTCAGAATCAGGTGTTTAAATAGGAAGTCAGCAGTTATTATATTGGTGTGAATGAAAACAATTGTTATTGTTTATTTGTAAATGATAACTATTTTGGTATAAAAAAGTATTATTTTAGTGTGAAATGTATAAAAATTATTAAAATTATGATTTCTTTTATAGGAGGTATTAAGATATGAATGAAAAAAGTAGAGTATATGGTTATTGTAGGTGTTCAACTAATGAGTCAAAACAAGATGTAGAGTATCAAATTAAAGAATTAGTAGAAAAGGGTATTAAAAAAGAAGATATTTATTTTGAATATCAATCTGGTAGTAGAGAGGATAGACCTGTACTTAGTCGTATACTAAAAGATATGGTTAAGGGGGATTCATTATATGTCACCGATATTACTAGGTTATCTAGATCTACAAAACAGTTATGTAGCATTATAGATTTTATAAATACCAATAAAATGAGGTTAGTCATTGGAAGCCTAGATGTTGATTGTAGAAGTGATAACATTGAACCAATGGTAGAAGGTATGTTAAAAATGATGGCTGTGTTTGCTGAGCTTGATAGAAAAATGAAAATATATCAGATTAATTTAGGGTTAAAAAATGCTAGAGAACAAGGTAGAATTGGCGGACGTCCAACAACTACTGTGGAAGATATACCGGATATATTTTACCGCTACTATACAATGTATCAAAATAACCAGATAAATAAAAAGGAACTAAGTCGACTTAGCGGTCTTAGTTACCCTACAATATTTAAGTATATAAAGTTATTAAGCAAACAAAAAGAAGCATAGTTACTTTGTCTCTTTTTTGCTACTCGACTTTAATAAGCCGTCCATATATCCGATTACACTAGCTTGATTTTCTTTACTTAGTTTGTTGTACTTAGAAACTAAGTTCATATATTCTTCGCTACCATAGTCAATAAGTTTGTCAACTTTCGTAGGAATATTGGTTCTATCAAGTAGATAGTCGATATTAACATCCAAGTAGTCAGCTAACTTAATTAGGCTAACTAAGCTAGGAAGTTTTGTGTTGTAACGGTAACCTTGGATAGATGAATCAGATAGAAATATCTCACTCCCTAGTTTCACATCAGTGATTCTTCTTTCCTTCATGATTTTTTCTAAGTTGTTCATTGTGATTTTTTCTTTTACTCGATTATATTGGCTTTTGTTTTCGCTGCAATATCTCATTTTAACACCTCCCAAGTAGTTTTACTGCTTATATTATTCCATAGTATGGTTAACATTATTCGCCACCATACGAGGAAAATTTTGCAATAAAACCACCACAAAGAGTAAAAATGTGCTATAATGGTTTTAAGGTGGTGATTCTATGAAATCAACGATAGAACTTATAACAAATTTTTACAAAGGAAAGGCCTTAACTGAGTGGGATGATATTTACAACAATGAAACATTATTAAACATTACTGGTTCAGATAGGAAAGAAGAAGCACATAGCCAATTTATTAGGTATTTGCTTGACCCTAACTCAAATCATGACCTTGGTACTTTACCATTAGAATTGTTTTTAAGGTTATTGGTTTTGAAAAACAGTAGCAATGCTGCGATTAACAAGTATATGGTAGAACTACTTGGTAAGTCCAGAAATTTAAAGGTACTTAGTTGTGTCCGTGAAAAGGTTGATAGAAATGCTAGGTATGATGTTTTTTTAGAAATAGAGCTTAATGGTGTTAAGGCAAATATCATAATTGAGAACAAGATTACTTCAACTGAAAACGATGGTCAAACAATAAAGTATGCTAATTACTCTAAAAAGTATGAGAATCCTATTTTGGTGTATTTAAGCAATAATGATTTAAGCACATCACCTGATTTCATTTGCATTAATTATCAGGATATGCTTGATTATGTCTTTGAACCACTTAAGGATTATACCCGAAATAGTCGTACAGAACATATATTACAGGAATATATCAAGACCTTAGCACACGTTGAAATAGATGGAAGGAGTGTTATCCTAGCAATGGGAAGTGAAGAAAAGGAATTATTAAAAAAAATTTATAGAGAAAACCAAGAACTAATAGAGAGATTAATTGAGGCGATAATTCCGAATGAGTTAACTAAGGAGGAAGCCGAAACATACAAGGAAGCTATTCAAATTAACAAAAATCACCGAGCTAAGTGGTCTTATAATGGAGAAACAATGTCTAGTAAAGAACTGGTATTAAGTATAGTTAAAGAGCAGTTACAAAAGGGACAAGGTATTGAAACAATGTCAAAATTTAAAATGCACAGTGATCCATTAGCTGTAACCGAAGAAAGAAGCAAGGAAGATGGTTATACTAAACAAGAATTTAATGGTTTAGTTTATTATGTTAGAACTTGCTGCGACCTAAAGGATGTACTAACCTTGATTAAAGCATTAAATGTTGATGCTACAAGATTAGCTGATTAAGAAGGAGTAGTGAGTGAAAATTATGGCTATATCAAAAGATGAAAAACGATTTCTTAAACAAATATATTATAATAATCAAGAATTGATAATGAAAATATGTGAGGCTGTAAGTGATGAATTAGATTTGGTAGAAAGGGAAGCACTTCATGTATTAAGTGAGTGTATAAAAAATCACCGAGCTAAGTGGTCTTATAATGGGAAAACAATGACTAGCGAGGCACTAGTACATTGCATTATAAGAGAGCAATTACAAAATGGACAAAGTATTGAAATATTGTCGAAATTTAAAATGAATAATGCCCCATTGCTTCTAACTACGATTTTACCAGCTGAAGATAGATATGATGTATTAGAACTTGATGATGGAAAATCAATTTATGTCAGAAAATGTTGTGATTGGAAAGATGTTCAAAAATTAATTGATGAGTTAAACATTGAGGCTATGAAGATTGAGGAATAAGGTGTAATCATGGATAAAGAGAGGAAAATTAAAGTTGTAGATAATAAAAGATGGGCAGTTAAAATATTTGCTTCCTCAGCTGTACTTTTCATAGTTATGTTAATCATCTTTAGTGCTGTAGAAAATAATGAAGATTTGAGTACACTTATGATATTACTTTTACTTTGCTTTACAGTGGCTATATTAGGATATTGGATGTATAGTTATAAATCATCAATAAAGTATATTAGTATAAAAGAATATTGCAAAATAAATAAGAATGTTACAGATGCTGTTTTAATACAGCAATTAAGAAAACAAGCATTTAGTGACGAAGAAATAAATGAAATCCTGAAAGATAGACTAGTAACTAAAAATGTTGGAAATCAAAATCGAAAACTGGCTTCAAGAGAAAACTTGCTTGATAATCAAAATGAAACTTTAAAAGGCGGTTCTTCAGTCCACCATCATACATTTTGGGATTCATTTCAATGGGGACTATATGCGACACTAATAATCACAATATTAATAGCAATCATTTATGGAAATGCTGGAGTTGTAGTATATGTTATAGTCCCTGTATCAATTTTAGTATTTAGCGTATATTTTTTTCTTACAGCCATAGATATACTACCAACTAGAACCAAGTGGGCAATCAAGTTTAATTGTCCACATTGTAATAATAGTATGTGGGCTGAATTCCCTGAACAACAAATGATATGCCCATACTGTAAGAAAACAATCGGATACTACCGAGATAAAATATATATGGTTACAAAGGAAAATGAACATTACTTCCAAAGCGAATTGCAGAAAACTAATGCTTTATTACAGAAACAATTTGCTAGTAACAATAAAGTAGCCAGCAATGATACATCTGTTAATAATTTTAGTCAAATTAAAGAGCTAAAAGAGTTACTTGATATTGGAGCGATTACCCAAGAAGAATATGATGCTAAGAAGAAAGAATTATTAAAATAGTAAGGAGTGAGTTAGATATGAATAAAAAAATTGTAATTATAGCGGTAATTTCCCTAGTATTATTAACAGGATGTGGAACACGAGATAATAAAATGTATTATGTATGTGCCAATTCTAATGGTGATGTTACTGCAACACCAAAAGATGGGTATGAGGAAGCATATAATTATTTGGTACCAATAAAAGAATGTGATGGGTTTGGTATGTATTATGTAAAAGAGGGATTTCATGTAAGAAATTTTGACAATGGTGGTTTATACCCTGAATATCATGCATATAAATCATATTAACAATCGTGAACGAACTAATGAATTATTAGAAAAACAATTAAACTATAATACAACCTTAAACAAGTCAAATATGAAGCGGATTAAGAAATTGAAGGAATTACTTGATATGGGAGCGATTACTCAAGAAGAATATGATGCTAAAAAGAAGGAGTTATTAAAGTAGCAACAGTTTAAAGGCTGTTGCTTTTCAATACTCTAGTGATATAATAATTAGCAAAGGAGTGGTAAGATGTTTTCGGGTAATATTGAACTAGATAATAGCAGTGATATAGCTTATGCTTTATTGAAAAAACTCCCCGAATTGAAACAAGATGGTCTGAAAGAACAATATGATAAAATTTTAGATAATATTGTAGAAAAATCTAAATTTATTCTTAGAACTGACTACTGTTTGCTATGTGATTCTGTCTTGCTAAGGTGTGTCGATTCCTTACATAAGGGAGAAGTACTACATTTAGATGAAGTTACAAAGCTTAGTCATCAGGTAATTAGATCTACCATTTATAAAAAGGAAAAGCGTTGTAGTAGTTGCAACATAATTAGAAGCAAACTAAATAATTCGACTTCTTCTTTGGTCTATTCTCCTCAAGAAAAGATAATGTTATATATATTAGTTTATGCCTACTTAAACCGTGTTACTGGTAAAACTTTTATACTACCTGATAACTTGAGCTATATAAGTTTAAGTAATATAAATTTATTATTTAATAATGATAAACTAACTCCATCTAAGAGGGATGAGTACATTAGAATATTGGATACATTAGCAGAAGATGATGTTAAGATATACTTAGGTAATGATAAAGATGATAATGGCAACCCTAGAGTATATAATAAGTGGTTCTCTTTCTTCAAATATGCAAGAAATTATGATGGTACGGTTTTAGGGTGTTTCTATTCTTTTGGAGATTTGGGGGTAAGTTTTCTTCATGAAACTAATTACCCTACTAAACAAGTTGCAGCAAAGGCATTGAGTATTAATAGTAGAAATTATAGGGAGTTTGAAATAGCAAGATATCTTCAATATAGTGTTTCTGACAAAGCCAAAAAAATATTCTTATTTACTATCATGAAAGAACTGTATGATTATAGCAACGGTACATCTTACTTGGAGCATTACCAGCAACTAACGAACCCTTATGATAGAAGGTATATGGTTAGCTTCGTTAAATCTCTTGCTACCGTTATTGAAAACAATAAAGAACAATTTTCTCTAAGGTGTTATCTTGGCGATGAAGAAATAGAGCTATTTGTTGCAGAGTCAGTTACTTATCGTGAGAAGAAAGATTTAGCTAAAAAAACTTTAAATTTTATGAAGAATGATTATCCTAAGTTGAATATCAGAATAAGTAGTAAATGTATAAATTAGTAATTAAATGTTTTTAAATTGTACTGGAACCATTGAAACTAGGTTCCTTTTTTCATGGCAATTATTTTCTGCCACAAAGTAAAAGAGTTGCATGATAGTATTAGGCATGAAAGGAGGAAATTATATGGCAAGAAGGACAGTAATGTATACTTCAAATGTATTGAATACTTTGTACGGGTTACTATCATCAGATGAGAAACCTCAGACGGAAAGCTCACATGAGAAACCCCAGAAGGAAAGCTCAAAAGATTCTACTTGGGCAGTCAAGAAAATTATGTTAAATAATAAAGAATGCACCATAGGTTTATGTACTAAAAACTCTAAAGCCTATGTTTTAACACCTTTAGAAAAAACAGTTATTGATATGTTGTTAAGCTGGAAAGAACTTACAGTTGATGATGAAACAAGTGATAGTAAAAATAATACCACTATTATGCTATCTGATATTGATTGGCTTAGAGACCGTTATAAAAAGAACCAAGAGCATATTAAAATTGCTCATGATAACTATAAGAAAACGTTTGAGCAACTGGCTAACCTACGCTTTATTTACGAAGAACAATATTCAAGAGAAGATAATTCATTTCCATTATTAGAGTATTCTCCCATTATGAAAGAGAATGAACTGATTGGAATTGAATACAATTTGGGAAAATTGGAACAGATACTTTCATCATCAAAACAAAGAACTACTTTAAATGGAAATGCTTTTAAATACCGTTTGAATGAAGGAATGAAATATTTTATACTACGATATCTTGTTACTTCAATTTTCATGAATCGAGTTAAAAGTAAAGCATTTTCTCGTACTCATAAAAGCATTGTTAGTGCTTTAGTTACTACTGAAAATGGTAGAACTGTTAGCTACTATGATGCTCTCTTTGATAAGAAGTATCCACATAAATATTTAAAACGCTATCTTCTACGATTAGAAGAAGTCTTAAAGTTTTTAAAGGAAATAGGTTATATATCAGCTTTTACCATAGAGCCTATAACAACACTTCAAGAACTTAAGACTGGAGCTGGTTTAGTCAAGATTACTACTAGTATGTCCAAGAAGAGGCTTGGACAGGAACATATTTGTCAAAACAGCATTTAAAAGCATAAGGTAAAACAAGGGTTTGCTAGTGAAACCGCAAGGCTAATAGTTTGATAGGTAAATAATGGTTGTTAATTGAAAATTAACTAAACCGTTTATACTTACATATTGTTTAAGATTAACAACCATTATTTATAAAGAGTAAACTTTCGTGATATGGCAATTATGAAAGGAAAATTTTTATGAAAGAAGAAAACACACAACTGAAGTTTAAACTTACTTCAGATATTAGAAGTGAAAATGCCTCTTTTGGCAAATATGAGCAATATATTGATTTGAGAGAGGCTTATAATCAAAAGGAAAAGGCAGGACTCGTTGAGGTTGGTGTAACTACGAACAATGATTATAAAATAGTACCAGGCATTAATGTTATTTGTGGAATGACAGGTCATGGCAAATCAATGCTTGCTAATAACATTGCTTATAGAGCAATTAAACGAGGACTTAATGTAGCATATATTTCTTTAGAGATATCTAAGGAGAATATGTTTTATCAAATGATATCAATTAAGTCGTTTGATAATGGGGCAACTGGTGATAAGCTGATATCCCATTCTACTCTAAAAGCAAGAAATTTATTACCTGAGCAAGAGAAGTATGTATTTGATGAATTATGGCCATCATTTAAGGATATGCCAGGTAATATCTATGTAGTTGGTGAGTGGGATTTTAATACAACTAGTTCAAGAGAAATGCAAATCAAATTAATGGAAGTAGAAAATTATGCAAGAACACATTCTGGACATGGTATTGACCTTCTAATAGTTGATTATATTCAATTATTTAAGCAGTATACTGATACTTATGCTCAAGGAGAATATAGTGTGCTTGGTATGTGGGTTAATGATTTTAGGAAAATGTCCCAGAATTACTTGGGTCTTGGTAAAGAAATACCAATAGTCTTACTATCTCAATTAAACAGAGATGCTTGGAATGATGATAAATCTCGTCTAAAAGCTCAAAGCAGAGGAAAAAATACTCCAGATGTTATTCTTTCTATATCTCAAGTGGCAGGGTGTACAGAAATAGTTAAATCGGCAGACCAAGTATTTGCAGTTTATAGTGATGAAAGTTTAAAAGCTAGTAAGCAATGCTTGATTTCAGTTATAAAATGCCGAAATGGTGAAACAAGAGTTGAGCCGGTTATTTCATTTATGGACCCTAAGTATTACATAATGGGTGTAGAAAGTAATCATGATAACTGTGAGTTGGATTCACTTGATGAACTAATGCTTGGCTCAGATATGACAGAGCTAAACTTGGCAAACTTACAATCTGGAAATATATAATTTCAGAGTCAGGTAATATTGCTATGAAGATAAGTATAATAATCATTTAAAGGTTATTATGCTTAAAATGCAATATGGTGATTTCATGACATACAATCATATTGTGATTTATAGTTGTAACTCAAATGTTAGAGTTTTTGCAGAAATATTGTCAAATCTTTAAGGTTTACACATAACCTTAATTAGGAGGCATTTATTCGTGAAAATAGTCAGTCATTTTAATGATGAAGGACCAACACTAAAGCAAGTAGTAGAAGAATTACTACTTGAATGTTGTGTTATTAAATAGATTACAGGAGGTGCAATATGCGGAAGAAACGAGCTAAGGAAATTCTAAATAATATTATGTATGATAATATGTTAAGACAAGTTATAACATTGTATATCATTATTTATGCTAGGCTTTCTAAAGAAGAAGAAAACAAAAGCGAAGAAGAACAAAGCTCTAGTATTCAGCATCAACTTGAGCTTTGTCGACAGTTTATAGAGGAAGAAAAACAAACATATCCTAATATTAATTATGTTATAGTTAAAGAACTGTATGATGATGGTATTTCTGGTACAACTTTTGACCGAGATGATTTCAATAAGTTAGTTAAACTAATTGAAGAAAACAAGGCAAACATGGTTATCACAAAGGATTTATCAAGGTTAGGTCGTGACCATGTAGCAACAGATAATTATATTGAAAAATGGTTTCCAGAACATAATACTAGGTATGTATCAATTATTGAGGGAATTGACACATATGACGGCGACAGCATTAGCAACGATATTGCACCTATAATTAACTGGTCTAACGATCAGTTTGCTAAAACAACCTCAAAGAAGATTCGCCGAGAGTTTGCTAAAATGCGTATGCTTGGAGCATGGACTGGTGGTGAGCCACCTATTGGTTATAAATTAGACCCTAAGAACACTAATCACTTTGTGATTGATGAAAAAGGGGCTGAAATTGTAAAAAGGATATTTAATTTAGCATTAAGTGGTAAAAGTAAAGAAGAAATTAGTGCTATCTTAACCAAAGAGAAAGTTCCTATCCCAACTGTACTAAAGGGGTACAAGAGAAAACTTAATCAGGAAATATTAGACCTGTGGTCGGCTGATACTATTGGAACAATCTTAAAAAACGAAATGTATCTTGGCCACATGGTTCAGGGTAAAACAACGCGGTTAAACTACAAGTCAAATAAGATAATATATTTATCACCAGAGGATTGGATAGTAGTCAAAAACACGCATGAACCTATTATCTCACAAAGTACATTTGATAGTGTTCAACTGTTGTTTCAGTCTAACAAGAACAAAACAACTAATACCTATGATTATCTCTTAAGAGGATTACTTGTGTGTAATGAATGTCATCACCATATAAGTATTCAAACTTATAGTACCCGAAATAAGAATTATACAGTTTGCAATTATTACCGAAAGTATGGTAGCAAGAAGAAAGTTTGTACCGCTCATCGTTTTAATTATGAAGAACTAGAAAAGATGGTTATAGATAGCATTAGGCAGGAGTGCAAACAGTTAGTTAACTATACAGATTTTGCTAATAAGTTGAAAGATAAGCACGAGGGTGAGCAACTTAAGTTGGACATTAAACTCAATATTGAAAAAACGAAACGGGAACTTGAGAAAATTACTAGGCAAGTTGATACAATTTATGAGGATAAACTTAACGGTGTAATTACTGATGAACAATACAAAAGAATGTCGGAAAGTAAGAACCAGGAGTTAGCTCGGTTATCTGATAAGCTCAAAAGTTTAGAAAGTGATTATGATGGTATCTTGTCAAAGAATGTCAAAACCCCAGATTATATCAAAATTGTTAAGGAGTTTCTTAGTATTAAAAATCCTAACAAGATCATAGTTGGTAAGCTAATAGATGTGATATATGTTTCAGCAGATGGTACAATAGATATTCATTATAAGTTTACCAACCCTTATAAGTAATACTTTGTGCCACTTTGGTATATGTCCAACAGGTCCGCAAGGTGAAATAGGCCCAACTGGCCCAACCGGCCCACAGGGAGAAACTGGAGCCACTGGTCCAACTGGCCCAACCGGCCCACAGGGAGCCACTGGAGTAGCCGGAGCGACTGGTTTAACTGGTCCACAAGGAGAAACGGGGCCAACCGGTCCAACCGGTCCACAAGGAGCCACTGGTCCAACTGGTCCAACGGGACCACAGGGAGAAGCTGGAGTAGCCGGAGCTACAGGTTTAACAGGTCCGCAAGGAGAAATAGGTCCAACCGGCCCAACTGGCCCACAGGGAGAAACTGGAGCCACTGGACCAACCGGTCCACAAGGAGAAATAGGTCCAACCGGTCCAACTGGGCCTCAAGGAGAAACCGGAGCTGCCGGAGCGACTGGTTTAACTGGGCCACAAGGAGAAACTGGTCCAACTGGTCCAACGGGACCACAGGGAGAAGCTGGAGTAGCCGGGGCGACTGGTCTAACTGGACCACAAGGAGAAATAGGTCCAACCGGCCCAACTGGCCCTCAAGGAGAAACCGGAGCCACTGGACCAACTGGTCCAACTGGTCCACAGGGAGAAATAGGTCCAACTGGCCCAACGGGACCACAGGGAGAAGCTGGAGCACCGATAAATCTAACAATAGGTAGTGTTACAAGTGCTGAGGCAGCATCAGCAACAATTACGGGGACATCTCCAAATTACGTATTAAACTTGGTGTTACCATTAGGTCCAACAGGTCCAACAGGACCAACCGGCCCAACAGGTTAATAACAGTTAAAGACTATTGATAATTATCGATGGTCTTTTTACTTTGATATTTTAATATAAATATAGTAGGTGAATTTAATTTGAAAATATGTGTATATGCGATATGCAAAAACGAGGAAAAATTTGTTGAACGTTGGTTTAATTCTGCTAAGGATGCAGATGGTATATTTGTTTTAGATACTGGGTCAACAGATAATTCTGTAAAAAAATTGAAAAAATTAGGTGTTAAAGTTAAAACTAAAGAAATTATACCTTGGCGTTTTGATGATGCAAGAAATGAATCTTTAAAAATGATACCAAATGATTATGATTTATGTGTATGCTTAGATTTAGATGAAGTATTACTTCCTGGCTGGTATGAAAATTTAAAAAAATTATATAGTAATGATTATACACGAGTAAGATATATTTATAATTGGGCATTAGATAAAGATAATAAGCCTGTAGTATGGTTTTATGGTGATAAAATACATAGAAGAAATGGGTTTACTTGGATTAATCCAGTTCATGAGGTTTTAAAATGTGATGATGATGAAAAAATGCTTTCTACTGATAAAGTTATTATAAATCATTATCCAGATAGTAAAAAAAGTAGAAGTAGTTATCTTCCTTTGTTAGAATTAGCTACAAAAGAAAATCCATTAAATGATCGTAATATGCATTATTTAGGAAGAGAATATATGTATTATAAAAGATGGAATGATGCGATTGATACATTAGAAAAACATTTAAGATTAAAGAGTGCAACTTGGTTAGATGAAAGATGTGCTTCTATGCGCTTTATTGCAAGATGTTATAAAAATCTAAATAGGATAGATGAAGCAATTATGTGGGCGGATAAAGCTATAAAAGAAGCTCCATATCTTAGAGATGGATATATGGAAAAAGCATTAATAACTTATGATAATAAGGATTTTATAAATACTGAAATATTATGTAAAAAAGCATTAAAAATTAATATAAAGACTGGTACTTATATTAATGAAGTTTTTAC
>ULXL01026174.1_pt1 | contig 16721 bp, 14 predicted proteins | sample 1961241 | NCBI WGS metagenome assembly ULXL01 (sample SAMEA4835837, study PRJEB28245) | human gut metagenome | biome: gut microbiome; material: fecal sample | place: Denmark | collected 2008
GTACAGATTCAATCCGTGAAATTCGACGCCGACAAACGGCTGGTCGAATTCGTCGAGAACAAGATGGACAAACTCGACCGCTTCGCAGAGCGTTCGACGGGTGCCGAGGTCATTCTCAGACTCGATAAAGACTTTGAAAAGGGAAACAAGATAGCAACGGTCACACTCCATATGCCGGGCGAAGACCTGGTGGCATGCCACCAGTCCAGATCGTTCGAGGAATCGGTGGACGAGGCGATCGACGCCATCAAGCGCCAGCTGGACAAATTCAAAGGCAAACTGGAAAAGTAACCCACCAACCAACCGATAACCTAAAACGAAGCCGCAGCCGCCCCTCATGAGGCGGCTGCGGTAATTTTCCACCCGGCGGTTTGTGGCGGGCGCACTCCGGCTGACGGGTTCCTGCTGACGATTCCCGCCCGGCAACATCCTGCCGGCAATTTCCGCCCCGGCTCCTTACCCATCGCTCGGCGGGCGGTTCTGCAACGCAATTCCGTTTCGCTCCTACCCACCCCCAAAGACTGCAGACGGACGGCACCGGCAGCTGGAAACGGAAAACGACCGCACCTGCGTGCGGCCGTTCGGAAGCCTTGTAGTGGATAGGGGATTCGAACCCCTATGTCGTGCGTGAGAGGCACGTATCCTAACCCTTAGATGAATCCACCGTATCGGTTTTGTGGTGCAAAGATAACGCCTTCTTTCAAAACTGCAAAATTTTCCTGCAAATTCTATGATTTTTTTTGGCCCGTTTCGCATATACCTGTATTTTCGTTATCTTTACGATAAATACAAAGTACGCTTTGCCTATGAAATACATTAAAACCGCCATACTGATCGCAGGCATGGCCGCAGCGACCGCAGCCTGTACGCGGAAACCCGTCGTTCCCGAATTCAGCATGCTCTCGATCGACACCCTCATCGGCACTCCGGCCAACGGATGCAAGATCGAATTCCGTTTCGCCACGATCGCCAACGCAGCGAAATCCCCGGCCCTGCGCTCCATCGAAGCGGCCAATGCCGAGTATTTCTTCGAACTGGAAGATTTTGGCGGCACGGCGCGCCAGGCGGTCGACTCCGCCATCCGCCAGATCGCCGCGGAGATGCTCCCGGACAGCGTCGAACAGACGATGGGAACCTACGAGATCTCGGCCGAAGCCGAAGTTACGGTCACGGACTCGCTCGTCACCTATATTATCAGCCGGTGGAGTTTCACGGGAGGGGCGCACGGCATGTACGGCATGGAATGTCATACCTATTCGCTGGCCGGAGGAGACGAACTATCCTCGGCAGACCTGTTTTCCGAACAGCAGCTGCACGGCATGGAAACCCTGCTGCGCAAGAAACTGTACGAACAATACGGAGCCGACAGCGACGAAGAGCTGGCCGCTCAGGGATTCTTCCCGGAATACATCTCCCTTACGGAGAATTTCCAGGTTACGCCCGAAGGGATCACGTTCTATTACAACCCTTATGATCTCGGATGCTATGCACTGGGGGCCGTCGAAGTGACGATGACCCGCGAAGAGCTGGAGAATCTGTAACATTGCCCGAAAAGAGACGGCCGCAGGGCCGTAAAAAGAAAAAAGGCCGGAGTCTCACGACTCAGACCTTTTTCTTTTGTCGGGGAACCACCCCCTTCAAAAATGAGGTACAATCGGAGGTATTCGACTTTCGGACGAGCACCGCCCTTCGAGTCTTAGTAACGGATTGCCGCTACAACCTGCCGATTTCCTCAACCAACCTAAAACTACTAACCTAAATGAACCTTAAAACTTCACTGCAAAGATACGTGTCATTTTTGAATTATGCAAATATTTTACGAATATATTAAATATATTTAACAATTTCGTAACATTAGGCCGTCAAAAAGGCTTCAAGATGCCTTTGAAGAACATTCGGGCTAAATGTCAAAAGAGACAGCATATCTTCGGAGACTAAAAAAACAGGGGATAAAAAGCATATTCAGGCAGAAAAATACGCCGGGCACACATGACAAAATTCTAAAGTCCGTACCAACCATCCGTGACAAAAATTCCGGAAAGGCACAAAAAAAGGAAACCCGGTATTCCGATGGAATACCACAGTTTCCTCACCAACCTAAAACTACTAACCTAAATGAACCTTAAAACTTCGCTGCAAAGATAAGGTGAAAAAACATGCCGCGCAAGTTTTTATTAAAAAAATTTTCGAATTTTTTGATATTTTTTAATAAATCACATGTATTCAGTCATCTAATAACATGTAAACATGCAAGATAGCCGGGTACCGCCTATCCCGGGTGATCGAAAATATTTTTTCATATTCTGCGCAGTATTCCCCTCCGGCGCACATTTATATAAAACGGAACACGATAAAAATGGAGTGCACATACCCTGAGCGGGGATAAATCACTACCTTTGTACGATGGACAAGAAGCTACGCGTTACCCTGAACGTGAGAATACAGCATCCCGGCAGCGGGATGCCGCGGCAGGAATTTTGCGGCCGGTTGCGTACGGCCGCAGCGACAACGACGTCTAAAACCCTAATTTACCAATGACGGTATCACTGATCATCTCCACCTACAACTGGCCGCGGGCCCTCTACCTGTGCCTGGACAGCGTAATGCAACAAACGGCCATGCCCACGGAAATCCTGATCGCCGACGACGGCTCGGGTATCAGCACCCGCGATGTCGTCCGCCATTTCGAGGCGGTGTCGCCCGTCCCCATCCGGCACATCTGGCACGAGGACAAGGGGTTCCGCCTTGCCATGATCCGCAACAAAGCCATCGCGGCGAGCCGTTGCGAATACATCATACAGATCGACGGCGACCTGATCCTCCAACGTAACTTCATCCAGGATCACATGATCTTCGCACAACGGGGCTGCTACGTCACCGGGTCGCGCGGCATCATCACCGAAATGCTCACCCGCAAGGTACTCAGCGGGGAGATCACCTCGCTCACACCACTGATGCGGGGCGTGCGCAACAGCAACAACGCCATCCGCATCCCGCTCATGGCATTCCTCTACCGGACGCTGGGTCCCACCCGCTTCGTCAAAGGCTGCAACATGGCCTTCTGGCGCAACGACCTGATCCGCGTCAACGGTTACGACGAATCGTTCTGCGGCTGGGGCCGCGAAGATTCCGAACTGGCGATCCGCCTCGACAACAGCGGCGTGCGCCAGCGGTGCATGAAGTTCCGCGGCGTGGTCTTCCACCTCCACCACGGCAAATGCGAGCGCAACAGCCTTTCGGCCAACGAGGAACGTTACCAGCAAACCATCCGAGAACACCGCACCCGCTGCGAAATCGGGCTTACTCGCCACTTGGGAGAAACGGATCAGACCCGCACCCCCAAACCCGAGGTGAAAATCCCCGTTCCCGCCAGCGCAGGCCATTGAGCCCCGGCCGGAAACATCCGGCCCAGGAAACGGCATCCATAAACGTGAGTGCCGCCCCGACCGGGACGGCACTCACGTTTTCTATCGGCGGCGGAATTTTTCCAGCAGGGGATAATAATGTAACTGCCGGCGCAGTTTCCATTTGCGCACCAGGTTCAGGGGCTTGCGTTTCAGCCCCGCATGCCCCCGCACGATATAATCGTCCACGGCATCGAGCACCCGCGCCGAACAGCGGCAGTCGCGGTGCGGTTCATGGTGCATGGTGTAGCTGCGGATCTCCTCCATTAACCCCTCAGGCCGCGCCAGCGCACGCTCGATGGCCGGGCCGACGGCCTCCGGCGTATCGACGTCGATCAGATGGGGCCCCGGATGCGAATTGCGGAACGTCACGACCGGTTTGTCGAGGAACATGAATTCGAGGATGATCGACGAGCTGTCGCACAACATCACGTCGGCCTGCTGCAGAAGCGGCATCTTGTCGGAACCCTCATAGAATATGACGTTCTCGTTCTCCTCCGCAATACGTTTATAGCCGGCTATGATCCCGGGGTCAGTCAGCTTGGGATGGAACGTGATGACCCAGTCCCACGGATGGGTTTTGGCCAGACGGTCGATCTCCGCCATCAGATGGGGCGCCGAACAGACATTGCGCGTGAAGGTCGGGGGGTAAAGAATCACCGGATGGTCATTCTGCGGTTTACGCTGCACTTCGGGCGAGAAATAGGTGTCGGCTTTGGGCCAGCCGGTCTCGTAGACCCGGAAGAAGCCGTATTTCTTTTCCAGTTCCTTGAAATAAGGCGTACTGCTCGGCCCCTGCGTACAATAAATGTCGAACCATCCGCGCACCGTGAAGTGGTCGTCGACGGCCTCGATCCGCTTTTGGATCGCATAGCCGTGGAAAAGCGCCACCTTCACACCCGGGATAAAATCGGGGATGTAGTTGCCCGGTGCAAAAACCGCGACCGGGTTATAAGCGACCGCCTCCCGGATTGTCCCCAACCGCACCTCGCCCTCTTCGAGCACGACGGGACACCCCTCTTCGACAAACCAGGCCGCCTCGCCTCCGCGGCGGCGGATTTCATGTTCCAAAGGCCTCAGGATTGAATAGGCATAAGGCAAAGTAACGTACAACAGGTATCTTTTCATCGTTCCAGGTTTAGGTTACAACACTCAGATTCAGCGTGTCAGCCGCCGCTTCAGGCTCTTGCCCCAGCGCATCAGGGTCGAGACGGCGAGCACCCCGGGGCGCATCCACCGCCGCCTGTCCATCCGCAGCAGCAACCAGTCGCAACGGCTGAAAAACCCTTCCAGCTCGGCGCGGTAGCGTTCCGCCTCCGCATTGATCCCGCGGGCAAACTCCGTGTCGCCGGCCCATGGGTTATGGCTTTTGCGCAGGTAAACCAGGTACCAGCGCATTTTATTGAGCAGCAGGTAGAACTCCAGCCGGTCGCCAACAACATCCCTGTGCCTCACCAGCTCGGCATGCACCGCCTCGCTGAATTTAACGCAGTAGCCGATATCGAGCGGCGAACGGTTGGCCGACCCGCCGCGCTGCACATATCCGTAACCCACATAATCGACGAACCGGACACGCGGCTGCTGACAGCCGATCTGGATATTGAGCAGGCTGTCTTCCCCCAGCCGCAGCGGATAATGACGCAGTTCCTTTTCGAACAACGCCCGGCGATAGAGCCGTCCCCACACGGTCACGGAAATAGCGTGGTAGAGCGATGCAACAAGGAAATCCAGCCCCTGCATGTCCGACGTGCGCATTTCGCGCTTGGGCGCTTCGTAGGTCTTGCAAATACGTTTGTAATCGCAGCATACGATATCGTACCCGCCGTTTTCCCCGATGGCCGCCACCAGTTTCTCCAGCATGCGGGAATCCCAGACGTCGTCGCCGTCGAGAAAACAGATGTAGTCGCCCTGCGCATGCCTGATACCCGTCTCACGGGCCCTGGCAGCCCCCTGGTTTACAGTACTTATGACGACGATGCGCGCATCGCGCTCCGCGTGGCTGAGCGCCACGGCCTGCGAACCATCCGTCGAACCGTCATCGACGACAATAGCCTCGAAATCCCCGTACGTTTGCCGTCCGACCGAATCGAGGCAGGTATCGAGATAGTTTTCCAGATTGTAAACCGGAATAATGACCGATACCACGGGCTTTGATTTTTCCCTTTCCTCCATCTATGCAATCCAATTTACCGCTTTCACGATCCGGCTGCCGGCTCCGTCGTAAAAATCCATGTTTCAGTATAATTTTCCTTTATCGTGCCAGACGCCGCCGCAAACTGGTACGCCAGCGCAATCCTGTCGTCAGCATGACGACGACCGGGCGCATGGCCCGGTAACGGTCGAGCTCCAGCAACAGCATCCGCGCCCGCGAATAGTACGCCCTCAGCTCGTCCCGGTACCGGCCGGCCGATTCGCGCAGGTCGCAGACAAACGCCTGGTTCCCGACCCACGGACTGCGGCTTTTGCAGACATAGACCGAATACCAGCGTACCTTATTCAGCAATGCATAGAATTCGGCATGTCCCCGAAGCGATTCGCCGTGCCGTTGTAACTCCCGTTCCACAATACTACAAAATAAGCAGCAGTATTCAAAATCGAAGTTTCGGTGATTGGACGACGACGGCCGCTGCACGTAATCATATCCCACGTAGTCGATGAAATGGACGCGGGGAAGGCGGCAGGCGATCTGGATGTTGATCATCGTATCCTGACCCAGTCGTAACGGATAGTGGTTGAGCCCGTTATTGAAAAGTTCCCGCCGATAGAGTTTGCCCCAGAGTGTCACCCAGATCGAATGGCGAAGCGTCGCCTCGAGGAACTCGAGCCCTTCCATATCCTCCGTCCGGGATTCACGGTAGATCGCCTGATAGGTCTTGCAGACCCGTTTGAAATTACAGCATACGATATCGTACCCGCCATTCTGCCCGATCGAGGCGGTCATCTCCTCCAACATGCGCGGTTCCCAGAAATCGTCGCCGTCGAGGAAAGCGATGTATTTTCCCCGGGCCCGGGCAATACCCGTTTCGCGTGCCCGCGCAACGCCCCGGTTCGGGGTGCTCACCACGATGATCCGCGGATCGCGCTCCGCATAGCGACACAGGAGCCCGGGCGTACCGTCCGTGGAACCGTCGTCCACGACGATGGCCTCGAAATTCCCGAGTGTCTGCGCCAGAACCGATTGCAGGCACGTATCGAGATACCCTTCCAGATTGTAAGCGGGGATGATTACAGAAACCTCGGGAGAGGGTAACTTGCTTTGAGATTCGTTCATTTATTTTATGTAGTTTGTTACTGCTTCTGCGATACGTTCGCCGTCCAGGGCGGCAGAGATGATGCCCCCGGCATAACCGGCGCCTTCACCCGCGGGGAAGAGCCCCGCGGTTTGGGGATGCATGAGCGTCACGGGGTCGCGCGGAACCCGGACGGGCGACGAGGTGCGCGACTCGACGCCCACCACGACGGCTTCGTTCGTCACGAACCCCCGCATCCGCCGTCCGAAGGTGGCGATCCCCCGGCGCAGCCCCTCGCCGATAAACGGGGGCATCCACTCATCGAGCCGCGAAGGAATAATACCGGGGATATAGGAGGTTTTCGGCAAGGCCGCACTGGGGCGCCCCGCCACGAAATCGGCGACGCGCTGCGCCGGGGCGACCTGATGCTCGCCGCCGTGCTGCCGGGCCAGCTCTTCGAACTGCTGCTGGAACTTCAACCCGGCCAGCTCGCCCCATTCCGCACGCAGGTGCTCGAAATCTGCGGGCCGCACTTCGGTCACCATGCCCGAATTGGCATAGGGTGACGTGCGGCCGCTGGGCGACATGCCGTTGACCACCGACTGAGCGGCATCGGTCATGGCCGGAACGATGAACCCGCCGGGGCACATGCAAAACGAGTAGACCCCGCGGCCGGCCTCCTGACTCACCAGCGAATAAGCCGCCGCCGGAAGGTATTCGCCCCGCGTCTGGCAGTGGTACTGGATCGAGTCGATCAACGCCTGCGGATGCTCGATACGCACGCCCATGGCAAAGGCCTTCGCCTCGACGCGCACGTCCCTGCGGTAAAGCAGCTCGTAGATATCGCGTGCCGAATGCCCCGTGGCCAAAACCACGGCCGCCCCTTCGACAAACGTGTCGCCGCACCGCACACCCCGGATACGGCCGTTGCGGATTTCAAGATCCGTAACGCGGCTGCCGAACACGAACTGGCCGCCCGAGCCAAGGATCGTCTGCCGGATATTCTGCATGATGCGCGGTAACTTGTCGGTTCCGATATGCGGATGGGCTTCGTAGAGGATTTCGGGCGTGGCACCATGGAACACCAGCGTCTGCAACGCCTTGTTGTAATCGCCGCGCTTCTTGCTACGCGTGAAAAGCTTGCCGTCCGAGAAAGTCCCCGCGCCGCCCTCGCCGAAAGCGTAGTTCGAATCGGGATCGACTGCCCCGTTGCGGTTGATCTGCGCAATGTCGACCTTGCGCGCCGAAACGTCACGGCCCCGCTCCAGGATAACGGGCTTCAGCCCCAACTCGATCAGCCGCAGCGCCGCGAAAAGCCCAGCCGGGCCCGATCCCACGACTACGACCTCGGTATGTCCCGAGACATCGGGATAATCGAAATGCACGGGTGCGGGCTGCGGCTCCCGGTCGACATAGACCTCCAGCGTCAGGTTGACCTTCGGTTGCCGCTGCCGGGCATCGATCGAGCGTTTGACGACCCTCACCAAGGCAATATCGTGCTCCGGCACCCCCAGACGCCGCGCGGCAAGCGAAGTGTAATACTTCGCGTCGGCAGCCTGACGGGGCGTTAAAACGAGTGCGACATTCTGCGGCATAAGCGGATAAATTGCCTACAAAAGTAAATAAAAAAGGCTTATAATCACCCGCTCCGGATTGTGAATTGTGAATTTTTATATACCTTTGCATATAGCAAGCGGATATGGTGTAATTGGTAGCCACGTCAGACTTAGGATCTGATGCCTTACCGGCGTGGGGGTTCGAGTCCCTTTATCCGCACAAAGGAGCCTTTTTTCGAGGCTCCTTTTTTGTTGCCCGTCCGGCGCAAAAAGAGGAAAACCGACTGTATATCATCATTTTGCAAAGGCTTCGGCCGATTCCCCGAATCGGAAGCGGAAAGCAGTTCGCGGCGAACTCGCGGGAGCACGAAAGGGAACGGCCCCGAAAAACGGGCCGTTCGGCGAAGTTTGCTCCCGAATACAGATGCACCGCGTTGTTTTTCTGCGTTTTACACCGTAATAATTCTCTCTTGCAGGCGTTTTGTTAACCCCAAAATTTCAACGTCATGAGACAAGATGGAAAACACGGTAAAATAGCCCCAGTAGCGACGGTTTAAAATGACCCGTTGAAAACGGATGAAATTGACCACTATAAAACGGTCGAAATTGACCCACCTAAAACGGAGCAAACAGACCCCTTCGGGGATTTGAGTAAAAAGTAGTTGTTCAAAGGCTTAAAAGGAGTCGGATTTTGTTAGCTTGAAGCAAAAGCAAACCAAAATCTGAGAGATCATGCCTAACATACCTTTGAAAATGAACAAATTACGAACGATTATTCGACTGTACACCGAACGCGTGGGCTTACGGGCTATCGCCGAGATGGCCCGTACTTCGCGTAACACGGTAAAAAAGTATGTCAACAAGTGGAACACTCAGAGCCTTACCTACGAGGAGTTCCTTGCCAAGAGCGATGCTGAGCTTTACGCCCTGTTCTGCATTGAAGAGGTTCCTGAGGAACCTAATCCCCGCACAGATGCCCTTGAGGCTTTCATGCCATCAGCGAGCAAAGAGATGTCCCGTAAGGGTATGACCAGCCATAAGCAATGGGAGCGTTACCGCGTGGCCCATCCTGACGGCTACAGTCTGACGCAGTTCCGGGTAGCCTTGCGGCGCTACGAACGCATCAGTAACCCGTCGATGCGTATGAAACATAAGGCTGGAGATAAGTTGTTCGTGGACTATACGGGCAGTAAACTGTGGATCTATCCGCCGGGCGGACAACCCCGGGAGGTGGAAGTGTTCGTGGCTATCCTCGGGTGCAGCCTGCTGACTTATGTGGAGGCAGTGGAGAGTCAACGCAAGGAAGATTTTATTACAGCCTGCGAGAACGCATTCTATTACTATGGCGGCGTTCCCCGTGCTATCGTTCCGGACAACCTTAAGAGTGCCGTTACCAAAGCAAGCCGTTATGAAGCTATCCTTAACACGGAGTTCGAACGGTTCGGAGAGCATTATGGGGTAACAGCTTATCCCACCCGGGCACGCAGTCCCAAGGATAAGGCCCATGTGGAGAATGCGGTTAAGTTGACGTATAAGGACATCTTTACGGTCATCGAGCCTCTCGGTCGCTTAACGTAGCTATCCGCGGAACTCTTGAAAAGCACAACAACAAGAACCTGGATCGCCGCAACTACTCGCGCCGCAGTTACTTCGAGGACGTGGAACAGGAAGCCCTCGGCCCTCTGAACCCGATCCGTTACCAGATGAAGAAGCATATCGTCACTACGGTCGACAAATATGGCTATGCACGCCTACACGAAGACATCCACTACTACAGCGTCCCGCACATCTACATAGGCAAGAAAGTGCAGTTGTCTTATACCGCTACCGACGTGGAGATCCGCTACAACTACGATATTATAGCCCATCATACCCGCGACCGACACAACTACCGCTATACCACCGTCACCGAACATCTTTGTCCCAAACACCGTGCAGTTATGGAGTGGTCTCCCGAGCGGTTCGTCGAGCAAGCCGCTGCCATACACGAGGATGTAGAGCATTATATCCGCAGGGTACTTGAAAAGACCCGTTATCAGGATCAGGCCAACAAGATGTGTTCAGGCATCCTGAACTTCGCGCGTAAAGCCGGGCCGGAACGTCTTGCGGCAGCCTGCCGTCTGGCCGACAGCTATGGTAAGTACAGTTTCAGGGAGATACAGGATATACTCCAGAACAAATCGGAAGCGATAGACCTTCCCGAAGAGCCAGCCGATATGCCCGAGCACGAGAACATCAGAGGTAAAGAGTATTACAAATAATCCACTAAAACCAATAAGTCAATGAACAATCAGACCTTAGAGAAACTGCGCCAGATGCGCCTGTTCGGTATGCACGACGCTTTTAAAACCTCGCTGGAGAACACCATTAAAGAGAAAATGACACAGAACCAGTTCGTCTCGCATCTGGGCCACAGCGAGTTCGACAACCGTAAGAACCGCGCCGTAGAGCGAGCCGTCAGGGCTGCCCAGTTCCGCTACAACGCTACGCTGGACGATGTCGACTACACCTTCGAACGGGGATTGGATCGTAATCAGGTCGAACGCCTTGCCGCCATGGAGTTCGTGCGCGACCACAAAGACCTAATCATTACCGGTCCAACCGGGACAGGTAAGAGTTATCTAGCCACCTCGCTCGGTTATAAGGCCTGCCAGGACGGCTTCCGGGTAATGTACGCAAGTACGGCAAAACTGATGAGCCAGCTCAAAATATCCAAGGCCAAAGGCACGATACTGGCCGACCTGAAACGTATCGAGCGAGTCGATATGCTGATCCTCGACGACTTCTGTATGCAGCCGCTCGACGCCCGGTCACGCGGCATACTGATGGACATTATCGAAGACCGCCATCAGCGGCGCTCGACAATGATCACATCGCAGATCCCCGTCAAGGACTGGTACGACGTGATCGGCGAGAAGACCATCGCCGATGCCGTGCTCGACCGAATCGTACACCATTCGCTGCGTGTCGAGTTGTTCGGAGAGTCGATAAGAAAAAAAATCTAAATCTGAAAATGCCTATGGATAGATGCCTGCGGTTGCAAAAACTACTCTCTTGTTCTTTTAAAGCGAATAGTTATCTTTGCAGTGTCGGTCGACACAATCCCGACCGTTTTATGGGCGAGAACTAAGTAGGGTTCTCGCAATAAACCGGGATAAAAGACCTACAGAAAAATGTTGTTTAACCCGGGCAAAATCACATCCTTTTAGACCCCAATCCGGACAACAACTTTTTACTCTTTTTGCTTCGCAACTTTAGGGGGGCATCTTCCTCCGTTTTTTAGGGGACAATTTTACCGTGTTTCCCAATAATGCGCTTACGTCGGTATTGCTCCAGTTTATTGCGGTCGAGCCCCAAAGCCTCACAAACTTTATCCGATGAGAGGAACATCGGACGGTCGCTTTGGCGGCACAGATGCTCGAAGAGCAAGGTAGATTGGAGCAGTACGAAATGTGTGCGGAGTAGGCTTTTAAAAGTGTCGGTCTCCACCAGATAGTAAGTTCTTTCAGAGGATTGAGAGGACATGATATTGGATATTAGATGTTACGGATAGCCTTTTTAAGCTGTTTGCGGCGCTGGTAATCCAACTCCGTACGCTCGATAAACTGCATGATCTCGGAGGAGGAGAACAGAAGGCGCCGCCCAAAGCGGAAGCCCGTAAGTTGTCCGCTCGTCCGATAGCGGCGCAGTTGGCGGTCGCTCATCTTCAGCAGGTCGCAGACTTCTGCGACTTCCAGAATCGGCATCCCGCAAAGCATGTTACGATGCCGTTTCATATAGGAAATATCCTCACGGATATCCTTGAGCATTTCGAACATTTCTTCCATACTTGTCATAAGCGGTTTGTTCTAAGTGTTGCTGCTGCAAAAATGGCACGAAGGTATGAGGTATTTATATCAGTAACCGCTTACTGATATGAGATTTATCGTAGTATGCTTAGGATCAGCAGGAGTCAGACGTCCGAAAATTTGCCCACCAGCTTTTCTTTGAGCATATCGACTTCCCGAGCGATCATCGGATGAGTGATTTTCGCATAGATTTGGGTCGTTGTGATATGCTTATGCCCCAACATCTTGGAAAGGGTCTCCATAAAAACTCCGTTTTGAAGGCAGATCGTGGTAGCATAGGTATGCCTCCTTGTGTGAAAGGAGAGCTGTTTGTCTATGCTGCATTCACGGGCAATATTTTTAAGACTGTCGTCGATGGAATCGAGGGACGGAATTTAAAAAAGAGAGCGATTGCCTGCCAGACCTCGATACTTATCCAGAATGAACAAAGGATAGGGCAACAGCGTGACGACATATTTCGTCTCGGTTTTCTGGCAGTTACCGCTGATCCACCAATCGCCGTTTGTATCCTGCTCCAGCTGATCATAGGTCAGCGCCGACATGTCAGCATAACAGATACCCGTAAAGCACGAGAAGAGGAACATGTCCCGATTAAAATCCTGGCTTTTGTAACGCAGGCGGGTTGTCATCATGCGATGCAGTTCTTCTTCGGTCAGGAAACTCCGGTCTGGATTCAGAACCGTATAGCTATATAATGCAAATGGATTACGTGGCATCCAGCCGTTGTTAAAGGCAATCCTGACGACATATTTCAGGCATTTTAGATACCCGCAAACCGTCATTAGTTTAAGGCCCCGATCGGATTTCAGATAGACGTGGAACTATTCGATAAAAGATTGTTCCAACTCGGACAAAGGCATATCGCTTACATGATACTCCTTTTGCATTAAAACACGCAAATGGTCGATAGTATTGCAGTATCGCTTCCAAACTCCATCACAACAGTCTATACCGATGCGCTTTTGATAATCGCTGGTAAATTTTTCAAACGCGTCCAACAGCATACGGTATTTATTTCCGAAGCCCAGATATGCATTCTTGACCTTCTCAGCCGAGACGAACGAATCCCGATCACTGATGGACTGATAATGCTGGTTGATCTGGGCACGGATTATTATCCAGATGGCGGTCAATGCGGTCGGCCTCAACGCTCTTGCCTTTACTCCTTTTTAGATAGAATAGAACTTTAAATTTGGTAAATTTCCAAATAACTTCAAAAAATATACTCAACACGGTTTCACTGTCACCTCTATTTCAAGTCTTTTTTATATTTCCAACCATATCCATATGCACTCTTCTGACGTCCAGCGAGAGCATTTTTCACATTATCGGCCCGTGTAACATTGAAATAGGAGATTATTTCATCGAATGAATGAAATTCTTTCGCAACATTACCATTATCATCTATTGCAACAATAATATTTACTTCCGCCGCATATTCATGAAGTACCTGTTCTGCAATATCGAAACCATTATCTTCTAAGAATGTCTGAAATTCCGTCTGAGTTTCTTCTTCTATATCAAATTTAACCAAATTAAGAGTTTCCTCTATTACAAAACCATCTCGCTCGTCATCAAGATCATTCTCGTCCAATTTCTCTATATTAAATGTGTTTGGAAAGCAAAATAAGTCTCGATTAAAACATCTTTTCTTAACGAAGTCTTTTTCTTCTTCGGTTAGAGGTAATTTGGTTTCCCATATTTTATCACATACGGAGTTATAAATAACCATTCTTTCATTTATAAATGCTTCGTAAAGTTCGCCTATTTTGGCTTTTATAATCTCTACTTCTTTTGTAAGGTAATGTGTATGTGAATGTCCCCAAGTCTGCTTATTATAGCCATACTGAGGATCATAAGCTTTGTAGGTATACTATAAGTTGTGTTTCGGCGTAATTCAACATATCGACAAGTCTCTCAATATCATTACTCTCATATTGTTGAACTATCTCAAATTTACACTTTTTAAAAGTCGAATACGCTCTCCAGAATCCGCCATTTGTCGGATCAGTCACGGGACTGATATGTTCCCTATGCCTTATTTGAGGATCTCGTCTAGTCTGTCCAATATATACCTTCCCATCCGGAAAAGTGTACTTATGAAATGTATCCATTCATTATTGTAGCACAGTTCGGATAATATTTAATTAATAAATTAAAAATATATCTGCATTATAAAGCCGAATTCAATAACTCGCTCGTCAGAATAGGCCACATCATTTTGAGCAATTCACATCGAACAGGCGAGAAATACACCTAACTTAATGCCATCAAATATTCAAAGCTACTTGAGCGTTCCACAACATCATGCCTTAGCAAATGATACCGCCAAGGTTTACCCCCATTTTTCAAGGTATACTCCGTTGCATTCTTGCAATATTCCTCGGCAGCTTTCTTTTTTGCCTGCACATCTTCATCGGAAATATCTTTAAGGGCTTTTGTTTCTATCATGTAAATACATTCCGATGTTTCGACTATGAAATCCGGTTCATAGCGTTTGGCTCCATTTGCCCAATATATGTTGAATTGGTTAGGTGCTGGTCGCAACCACCTCAATACATCATTATCCGACTCCAGCACATTCGCAAAATCGAGCTCGGTTTTGCTGTCGAACTTACACTCCGTATAATACGATTTCAAGAAACCGGTAAATATGAATTTACGCACAAAGCTTGGTTTTACAGAATCTCTGAAATCAATTCGTCCAAATCCGTCTAATTCTGTCAAATGCTGATCGACTATTCCAGAAAAAGGCAATACATTCGGTTTCAGGTATCCCAACGGCGTTATCACAAAATGCCTCTGCATCTGGTCAAAAATAGAGTTGGCGATTGCAACTTTAAATTGATTTACAACTTTTGCTAAATCAGTCTCGTTATCAACATTCTTCTCTATGGCTTCGACAGCCTGTCCGGCCAAATGATAGAGGAGTTCTGAGTTTTCGTCATAGTCGATTTCTTCGTGATCGATCAACGCATTCACAATCTGATTAACAGGAGTATCAAATTTCCTTCCTGTTATCACTTGCAACACTTCCATCGATTTCTCTCCAGCACCTACACTTATTCGAATAATCTCATCTTTCAGTGCAGGCAGATCAAATCCCATTCGCGTATCAAGATCAAACCACTTGAATTCAGCTTTATATGCCTCCTTTTGAATGGTCATACGTGGAATTTCTATAATATTGTCTATAAATTTCTTTACAACAACCTCCACAACTGAATCCACTTCTGCAAGCAACGGTTTTGCCTCTTCATCAGCAAAAAGCGGATTAGTCTCCTTCGCCTTTTTAATTATCTCATTCCGCGTAAGGACCTTAATCGCATCTATTACCTTCGGGTTGGACAACTCCTTAGCTGAGCGCACCGAACTGTTCATCTTGGGAATCACCGTCCAAACAGCTCGTTGAGCATCCATTACAGCCTTTGCATTCTTTTTCTCGACCTCCGTCTTTGCCTCTTCGATGGTTTTCTTCTCCTGGAAATCAATTATGGTAGCAGCCGTAACCACTTTACCGGGCTCGGGAGTTAAATCCTCATCATCAAGTTCAACGTAAGAGACCTTACTCAATACCGAGTTCGGATCATTAGCTTTGGCGATAACGGCTTCAAAATTTTCATGCGCAATCACCGTCAATTTATCAATATCGGCATATCCCGTACGTTTCCCACCATATGGCAAGCGTAGACCTCGACCTATCTGCTGTTCAACCAATATAGGCGCATCGGCCGCTCGTAAAGGCACAATGGTATACAGATTGGTTACATCCCAACCCTCTTTAAGCATATTTACATGAATAACGATCTCTATCTTATTGTCCGGCTTCTCCAGCGAAACAAATAGCTTATCTATCTCCTCATCTTTCTTGGTCGAGCTGTCTATTTGAAGCACTTTACCTGCATACCTCCCGTCAAACATTTCGTTCTGTATTCTATTGAATGTTTCGGTGGCATGTTGAATACTTTTGCAAACGATCAAAATAAAGGGTTTTACCAGAGGCTGATTATTATTTTTGGCATACATCTCCAAATGCAGTTTCGTATGTTCATGGACACTCACTGCATCTTCGATTTTAAGTATATCCAACTCCTCATCGGTCATATTGCCCCGGCTGAAATTCCTTCGCTTGGCAATGGTCGGTATCTTCACATATTTCCCATCGGCCAACGCTTGAGCCAGATTATATTCATAGACAATATTCTTAAACGATTTTCCTTTTTCATCGGTAGGCGTAGCCGTCATTTCGAGACCCAATATAGGACGCAATTCATTGATGGCTTTCTTCGAAGCATCGGCATGATACCGGTGCGCTTCATCCATAAGGATAACCAAGTCATCCAACGAAAAGAGGTAATCGAAATATGACTGCCCCAAATATTCCGATAGGCGGCGCATCTTGGGAGCTCCCTTTTTCCCACCTTCTTTACTCTCGGTATTAAACTTCGATATATTGAAGATGCTTATTTGTATCTGATTATCTGAAAACAGGTTACGGGCCTTGTTGTAATTATCTCCGGTTATAATTAAAGGCTCGTTATGCACAAACTCCGATATCCCCTTAAATACATATTTTTCATATGAAGGGTCGCCAAAATCACGCATCAACTTCTCGTAAAGCGTGAGATTTGGAGCCAAAATGAAGAAATGCCTGATGCCTTTTGCCAGATAGAGATAGGCAAT
>ULXL01009794.1_pt1 | contig 16709 bp, 14 predicted proteins | sample 1961241 | NCBI WGS metagenome assembly ULXL01 (sample SAMEA4835837, study PRJEB28245) | human gut metagenome | biome: gut microbiome; material: fecal sample | place: Denmark | collected 2008
TGAATCATTCAATGTTCCTCCGATAATTATTAATGGATATGCACAACTTGCTATATTATACTAAACTTATTCTATAATTACAAGTATTAATATTATATATTATTTTCTTGATTTTAATGTGAACTGACTGTATAATATATTTGCTTATAATTACTTTTTCGGGGGAACTGCTATGGAAATGAAAATATCTCCGTCAATGCTTGCGTCCGATTATGCAAATCTTGAAGGCGAGCTGAAAAAATGCGAAAGTGCCGAGCTTATCCATCTTGATGTTATGGATGGCCATTTTGTTCCGAATATTTCAATCGGCGCACCCGTTATAAAGGCGATGAAAAAAGCTTGCTCCGTTCCCTTTGATGTTCATCTTATGATTTCGGAGCCGCTTAAATATATAGAGGATTTCGTAAATGCCGGAGCGGATATAATAACCTTTCACACGGAATGTGAAAGTGATATAAACGAAACAATCAATAAAATTCTTGAATGTGGCTGCAAGGCCGGTCTTGCCGTTAAGCCCGCAACACCTGTTGAGGCGGTTTATCCTTATATTGATAAGCTTTCAATGGTGCTCGTTATGACGGTTGAGCCGGGCTTCGGCGGTCAAAGCTTTATGGAAAATATGATGCCTAAAATCGAAAGGCTTCGTGCTGATTTTCCCGATATTGATATTCAGGTTGACGGCGGCGTAAACGCCGAAACAATAAAAGCCTGCGCAAAGGCAGGCGCAAATGTTTTTGTTGCCGGAAGTGCTGTTTTTAAAAGTGAAAATCCGCAGGAAACAATTGCTCTATTAAAGAATAATGCAAAGAAAGCAGGCGCAATATGAAGAAAAAGCGCTTTTATAAAAATGTGAAGCGCAATCAGCAATGGACTCAGTCCGAAGCAGGACGGGAAATAGACTTTGCCGATAAATATATGTCGGGCGAGGGAATATATTCCGATAAGTTTGATTATATGCGCCCAAAGGTTAAGAAGAAAAGAAAAAGAAAAGCCGATTTCAGAAAGCTTGCAAAGCGTTTAGGTATCGCATGCCTGTGTTTTTTAATCATTTCCGTGGGCTATACCGGTATGGATGTTTATATGCAGCGTCATGCAATGCCCTTTGGATATTCGGATAAAGAAGATGATGGCGTCGGTGTTATCAATGAGGTTGCGCTCAGCCTTAAATCGCAGTATGTTCAAAGTGTTTCTCTTGATGGCTCCGTTATGCTGGATTCCGTTATTGAGGAGCTTTCGCAAAACGGTTGCAACAGCGTAACCTTTGATATAAAAAGGAGCGAGGGCTCTGTTGGCTATAAGAGTGCCCTTTCAACTGTTGACACCTACGGTGCAACCGCCTTTCCCGCAACAGACCTTAAAGGCTCTGTTGAAAGGCTTAAAGCACAGGACATTCTTGCCGTTGGCAGAATTTATTGCTATCTTGATAATCTTGTTCCGCAAAAGGACAGCTCTGCCGCCGTGCTTGACAGAAACGGTATTCCTTACACCGATTCAAAGGGAAACACCTATCTTAATCCCGATTCCGAAACGGCGTATCGCTATATCAAGGATATAATTTCCGAATGTGCCGAAATGGGCATAACGGTTTTTGTGCTCGACGGAGTTGATTTGCCCGGCGAGATTTCGGATTTATATAACGGTGGCTTTGATTATCTTTCAAAAAGGCTCTATGCCGATTTGGGAACCGATATAAAGATTCTTGAAGCGCAAAATGCCACTCTTTCAAATTATTCGCAGGAGAACGGAGAAGAAGAGGAAGGCGATTCTCTTGCAGATGAAATATCGCAAAAGCTGTCTTCCGAGCAGGAAGCAGATAAAGTTTATTTTATTACAACGCAGACCGATAAATCGGCTGTTAAGGAAAAATTGGAGGAAAGCGGAATAAAATCATATATTCTTGCTGATTAATGCTATGAAAAAATTTCTTGCCCTTATCCTCAGCGCAATATCCGTTTTGGCTTTAAGTGTGCCCTGCCTTGCCGCAGAGGCGCCCATAAGCAATGTTCCTTATCTTGAAGATATATCCTTTAATAATGCGCAGATTGACGGCGGCTTTCGCCACGGCGAAACATTTTTTACTTTAACGCTTGACGATCCCTCAGAAAGTGCTTCGCTTAAAAAATACACCGTCAGCGGAGAAGCAAATGTTTTTGCAGAATATAAATATGACAGCTCTAATCACCAAACGGGAATAACGGTAACGCTCAATTTTGAAAGCGGAAGCGTTATATACACCTTTAATTATTCAAACGCACAAAGCTATAAGGTTTCAGGCAATGCAAATCTTATGGATTTGGCTTGTGAATTCGGAGAGGTTCAGCCCGAAATCAATTCGGGAGATACGGCTTATAAGCTTTATGTTCCAAGCGATTTAACCTTGCTTTATATAACACCCGTAACGCAGGATGTTAACGCCTATTGTGCTCCCGTAACGGTTGAGCTTCGTGAAAATCAGGAAATTGAAATACCGCTTACGGTAACCGCCTCTGATTCAACAACGAAAAAATACACCTTTAAGGTTAAAAGAATAAATAAAACCGTCAGCGAGGTTAAGGCGGAAATGGAGCAGCCCGATTATGCTTCGTTTGTTGAGGGCGAGCTTTTCTATCAAAAGCCATCCTTTGCCATTGCGCTCGGTGCGGTGATAGGCGGACTTGTTGCCGTTGCCGTTATTGTAACTCTTATAAAGCGCATTGCCGTTAATCCTTATGACAGCGATGAGCCCGAATTTTATTCTCCCGTTGAGTAAAATTATAAAGGCGTTTTAAAATAAAAAAAGAAAGGATGTGAGCATTTTGAATTTTGATGAAATGATGGAATGTATTGAAATACTTCATCGTGAACGCAACATCAAAGAATTAAAGGCTTTTTTAAACGAAATAAACCCTGCTGACTTAGCCCAGCTTCTTGAAGAGGTAACAGATGAGCGAACACGAGTGTTCCTCTTCCGAATGCTCACAAAGGAAAACGCCGCCGAAACCTTCGTTGAATTTGACGGCGACACTCAGGAAAATCTTATTCGTGCCTTCTCCGATACGGAGCTTCGTGAGGTGCTTGATGAAATTTATGTTGACGATGCTGCGGATATTATTGAGGAAATGCCGGCAACAATCGTTAAGCGTATTCTTAAAAACACAGATCCCGAAACAAGAGAGGCAATAAACACAATTCTTAAATATCCCGAGGATTCGGCAGGCTCAATTATGACTCCCGAGTTTGTTGACCTCAAAAGAGATATGACGGTTGAGGACGCCTTTAAGCGCATAAGGCGCACCGGCGTTGATAAGGAAACGATTTACACATGCTATGTAACAGATGAATCAAGGCATTTGATAGGCGTAACAACCGTTAAGGAGCTTCTTCTTAACGATTACGAGGATGTTATCGGCGATTTGATGGAAACAAATGTTATCTCCATAAACACGCTTGATGACCAGGAAACAGCTTCTCACATGCTTTCAAAATATGATTTCCTTGCACTTCCCGTTGTTGATATGGAAAACAGACTTGTCGGCATCATCACGGTTGACGACGCTATTGATGTTCTTCAAGAGGAAAACACAGAGGATATTCAGAAAATGGCGGCTATCACGCCAACAGATACTCCGTATCTTAAAACAGGCGTTATGGAAACGTGGAAAAAGCGTATTCCGTGGCTGATGATTCTTATGGTTTCGGCAACTCTCACAAGCCAAATTTTAACAAGCTTTGAGGATAGATTGCTTCACGCAGCCGTGCTTTCCGCCTTTATCCCTATGCTTACGGGCACAAGCGGTAATGCAGGTGCGCAGTCAAGCTCAACAATTATCCGCGCCCTTTCGCTGAATGAGGTAACCATTAAGGATATTTTCAAGGTTATGTGGAAGGAGCTAAGGGTTGGTGCTGTAACGGGCTTAACCCTTGCTGTCGTGAATTTTGCCAAGCTTGTTCTTGTAGATCGGCTTCTTTTCGGCAACGAGGCAATGACGGTAACTGTTGCGCTCGTTATTTGCTTAACGGTTTTTGCAGAGGTTGTTTGTGCAAAGATTATAGGAAGCAGCTTGCCGATTATTGCTAAAAAGATGGGGCTTGACCCTGCCGTTCTGGCAAATCCGTTTATAACAACAATTCTTGATGTTGTGTCGCTCCTCGTTTATATCGGCTTTGCAATCCTTATTTTAGGAATTTAGAAAATCAAATAAAGCAAAACGCTCTTCAATTTTTGAGGAGCGTTTTTTTGCCGCCTTTATAATACCTAATCTTTTAATAATTGACAAGATTTTATTATCTTGTTATACTATTAGGGTATAATAATATGAACGGAAGTGGAGTTTTATGGAAAAAAAGAAGGTTCAAATCAAAATATGCGGAGCAACATATTCAATCTTAACAGAGGATGAAGCTGAATATGTTGAGGAGCTCGGCGAGTTTATTGATTCGGAAATGAAAAATATTTCTTCATCAAATCCAAGCCTTTCGTCAATTCAGTGTGCCGTTCTTGTTGCACTTGATCAGGCAGATTCCTGCAAAAAAGCAACTGCTGCGGCGGATAATCTGCGTGCTCAAATAAAGGATTATCTTGAAGACAGCGCAAGGGCTCGTATGGAGGTTGATGTTGCACGCAGAGAAATTGAAAGATTAAACAGAGAAATCTCAAATCTGCGTGAAAGGCTCAGTCAGTAATTATTATGAATTTTGAAATTTTAGCTCCCGCAGGCTCACGGGAGGCTCTTGTTGCCGGTGTTAGAAGCGGTGCGAATGCGGTTTATTTCGGCGGAAAAACCCTAAACGCACGCAGAAATGCCGGCAATTTTGATGATGATGAGCTTGCACATGCGGTTGAATACTGCCTTCAAAGAGGTGTAAAAGCTTATTTAACTGTCAATACTCTTTGTAAGAACGGCGAGCTTGAAGATGCTTACCGCCTTGTTGATTATGCGCTTTTGTGCGGAATAAGCGGCTTTATAGTTCAGGATTTGGGCATTGCTTCAATGATAAGGCATTGCTTTCCTCAGGCAAGGCTTCACGCTTCAACTCAAATGAGCGTTGCAACTCCCGCGGGAGTTAATGAGCTTTGCGATATGGGCTTTTCAAGGATTGTTCTTCCCCGTGAGCTTTCGTTTGATGAAATAATGGAAATACGCAAAAGCACATCGGCAGAGCTCGAAATATTTGTTCACGGTGCGCTTTGTATGAGCGTTTCGGGGCAATGCAGACTTTCCGCAATGCTCGGCTCAAGAAGCGGAAACAGAGGGCTTTGCGCTCAGCCGTGCCGCCTTTCGTTTTCTGCGGCAAATAACGGCGGATTCGATTTAAGCTTAAAGGATTTAAGCCTGATAAACCGTCTTTCCCGCCTTGATGAGCTCGGCGTAACAAGCCTTAAAATAGAGGGCAGAATGAAACGCCCGGAATATGTTTCGGCGGCAATAACCGCTCTTAAAAAGGCGATAAACGGCGAATATAGTGCAGATGATGAGCAAACGCTCAAAAGCGTTTTCAGCAGAAGCGGCTTCACCCAAGGATATTTCGACGGAAAAAGAAGCAGCGAAATGTTCGGTATAAGGCAAAAGGAGGATGTTGTTGCTGCGGCTCCCGTTTTAAAGGAGCTTTCGCATAATTACGATAATGAAAATCCACTTGTGCCGATGGATATGCACTTTGTTTGTAAATGCGGCGAACATTCTTTGTTGAATGTCAGTGCGCTCGGAAAAAGTGTCAGCGTAACGGGTGCCGTTCCCGAAAAAGCAATAAATAAGCCGCTCACGCAGGAGGAGGCTTGCACACGCCTTGCAAAGCTTGGCTCAACGCAGTTTTATGCAGGAAGCATAACCGCAGATATTGACGAAGGACTTTCGCTTTCGGCGGCGTCAATCAATGCTCTTCGCCGTGAAGCAGTTGAAAAAATAAATGTAATTGAAAAGAAAAAAGTTGAAAAATTGCCTCTGCCCGAAATTAAGCAGGGCAAGCCGTGCTCCGTTTCATATTATACCGCAAGATTTGCAGATGCCTCCCAAATTCCCGATAAGCATCCGTTTAGGCGTGTTTTTATTCCTATTTGGTCGTCTGTTGAGGATTTTGTTGATAACCGTGCCGGTGTTGAAATTCCAAAGGGGCTTTTCGGCTCCGAGCAAAGACTTCGAGAGGATTTAAAAAGGCTGAAAAGGTCGGGCGCTTCGGCGGCGCTTTGCTCAAGCCTTGATGCGTGCCGCATTGCTCGTGAGGAGGGCTTTGAGGTTTACGGGGATTACGGCTTGAATATTTTTAATTCAATTTCGGCAGAGCAAATCAATTCTCCGATTTTATCCTTTGAGCTGACTCTTGATGAAATCGGCAAAATAGGAGCAGAGGAAAAGGGTGTTATAGCCTACGGCAGACTCCCTCTTATGCTGACGAGAAACTGCCCCGTTAAAAACAGCGTCGGCTGTGAAAAATGCAGAAAAAACGGCAAGCTGACAGACAGAAAGGGCATTGAATTTCCCGTTGTCTGCTCGTCGTATCCCTGCACAGAGGTGCTCAATTCCCGTGTGCTCTATATGGGCGACAGAATGAACGAAATCAGTGCCTCATTTGCTCATTTTTATTTTACCGATGAAAGTAAAAAAGATGTTGAAAAAATTATTTCTCTTTATCAAAACGGCTCAAAGGCCGATTTTGAATACACAAGAGGACTTTATTACAGGGGTGTTTATTAATGGTTATTCTTGCTTCAAAATCTCCCCGCAGGCAAGAGCTTTTAAAGCTGATAACAGAGGATTTTGTTGTTAAAAGCGCAAGCGTAGATGAAGCCCTGCCGAGCGGTATTGAGCCGTGCGAGGCGGTTTTGTATCTTTCAAAAATCAAGGCAGAGCCGTTTAAAAGCAAAAACGATATTATTATCGGTGCAGACACGGTTGTTGCACTTGAAAATGAGATTTTGGGAAAGCCCGAAAATGATAAGGACGCTGCCCGTATGCTTAAAATGCTCAGCGGAAGAGAGCATAATGTTTTTACGGGAGTAACCGTTATTAAAAACGGAAGAAGCAGCTCGTTTTACGAAAAAACGGCGGTTAAGTTTTTCGATCTAACAGAGGATGAAATAAACGCCTATGTTGCAACGGGCGAGTGCTCGGATAAGGCAGGCGCATACGGAATACAGGGCAAAGGCTCGCTTCTTGTTGAAAAAATAACGGGGGATTATTTCAATGTTGTCGGTCTTCCCGTTGCAAGATTATACAGAGAGTTGAAATTTTAGGCATTATCGCACAAATATTTTGAAAAAGATTGTTTATTTTGCCGAAAAATCGGATATTTTAGTCTTGAAACACAATTAAAAAAATGATATAATATACACATGATTGGACGGTTTTATACATAAACCGTTTTGCGGACTATCAGAGAACAAAGGGAGTGAGGTTATGGCAGCAGATTTGCATTGCCACACAAAGCTGAGCGATGGCTCGGTGGGCATTGAAGATTTAATAGTTATAGCTCAAAAAAGCGGAATAGACACTATCGCCATAACAGACCATGATTGCCTTGCCGGAACGGTAAGAGGTCAGGTAATAGGTAAGCGCTACGGTGTAACGGTTATTTCGGGCGTTGAAATTTCTGCTTTTGATTTTGAAGCAGGCAAAAAGGTTCATATAATATCTTATCTTGCGGATTCGCCAAACAGGCTTGAAGGCATCTGCAAGCGCACCTCCGTTGCAAGAAAGCGTGCAGGGCAGATAATGATGCTTAAAGTTGCAAGCCGTTTTCCGATAACCTCGGATTTCATTATCAGCCACGCATCAGGCTCAACAAATCTTTTTAAGCAGCATATTATGCATGCGCTTATGGACGCAGGCTACACAGATAGGATTTTCGGCGATTTGTTCCATGCGCTTTTTGATGAAAAGAGCGAAACCAATGTTCTTGCACCAACGAAATATCCGAGCGTTCAGGAGGTTATTGATGAAATTCACGGAGCAGGGGGAATAGCGGTTCTTGCGCATCCTGCAAAGTTCAATAACCTTGATGAAATAGATAAGTATATTTCAATGGGGCTTGACGGCATAGAGGTTTGGCATCCGTCTGCCGATGATGAATTAATCGAAAAATTATCGCAGATTTGCAAAAAAAATAAAATTCTGCTCACGGGCGGCTCTGATTTTCATGGAATATACGGTGATAAAACAGTAACGCTTGGCTCGTGCACAACTCCGCAGGAGCACCTTGATAAGCTTCTGGGCTATAAAGCAAAGAAAAAAAGAGCACAGCGCCGTGCCGAAAAGGAAGCGGCGGCTCAAGCAGAAGCAAACGCATAGCATTATAACGATAACGCCTTGGAAAAGCCAAGGCGTTTTTCTTTATTTTATTGACAATGTATTTCAGTTGTATATAATTTAGTTAGGGTGATGGTTAGCTTCATTGCCTAACCTAAAAAAAGAATACGGAGATTATAAATATGAAAAACAGCGTCGCAAAAAAACCGCCTCTCGGCTGGAATAGCTGGGATTGCTTCGGAGCAGCGGTAACCGAAAAGCAGTTAAAGGAAAATGCCGATTATATGGCGAAAAATTTAAAGCAATTCGGCTGGGAATATATTGTTTGCGATATTCAGTGGTATGAGCCAAAGGCAAATAGCAACGATTATAATAATTTTACACGCTTAAACACAGATGAATACGGAAGGCTTCTTCCTGCTCAAAATCGCTTTCCGAGTGCGAAGGACGGAAAGGGCTTTAAGCCGATTGCTGATTATTGTCATTCGCTCGGTCTTAAATTCGGGATACATATTATGAGAGGCATACCCCGTCAGGCAGTTCACGAAAATCTGCCGATAAAAAACAGTAAATTCACAGCAAGAGATGCCGCTCATCATTTTTCGGTTTGTGCGTGGAATACGGATATGTACGGATGCCAAAATAACGAAGCCGCTCAGGCGTATTACGATTCGATTTTTGAGCTTTATGCAAGCTGGGGCGTCGATTTTATTAAGTGTGATGATATATGCGTAACGGAATTTCGCCAATGGGATAATCCCTATTCGGCTTATTATGAGGTTGAAATGATAAGACGGGCAATTGATAACTGCTCTCGTGATATGGTGCTTTCGCTTTCTCCGGGCCCTGCACATATTGAAAATGCCGCCCATCTGCGCAAAAATGCAAATATGTGGCGTATGACGGGCGACTTTTGGGATGAATGGGGCAAGCTTCACGAAATGTTTGATAAATGCCTTTTGTGGCAGAATGAAACGGGCAATCATTCGTGGCCGGATTGCGATATGCTTCCGCTCGGTGTGCTTGCAAAAAATGCACCCTGCCACGGCAGTGCAAACAGAAAAACAAAATTCACAAAGCCCGAGCAGATAACAATGATGACACTTTGGGGCATTTTCAAAAGCCCTCTTATGATGGGCGGTAATATGCCTGAAAATGATGAATGGACCTTATCTCTTTTAACAAACAGGGAATATCTTGAAATGCATTCAAATTCCTTTGGCGCTCATCAGCACAGCAGAGAAGAAAAAAACAATCAGGGCACGGTTGCTTGGATTTCAAACGGCAGGGCCTGTAAGTATCTTGCGGTTTTCAACACCTGCGATAAGGAAAAAAGCGTTTCGTTTAATCTTTCGGAAATTCTTATGCCAAACACAAAGTACACCCTGCTTGAAGTTTGGAGCGGAGAGGTGCAAACGGCTAAAAATAAATTCAAAATGAGCATTGAGCCGCACGGCGCAAGGCTTTACAAAATAACTCAATAAATCAAAAACGCTTCACAGACTCGGTATCCGTGAAGCGTTTTTCTTTTCTTTTATATATTGTATGTCATAACCGTTTGGAAAAACTGCGTGTTTAAAAACTGCCTTGCGTATCCTGTTTCAAAGCCGCATTCCTCAAAAACGGGAACAAATCTTTTTGAAAAGGTTTCATAAGCAAGCACGAATTTTTCCTCTTTTGCCTTTGATACAGCCGCAGAAATAACCTCCTTCAGCTCAAAAACAGGCGTTTCCGCAGCGGCATAAATTGTAAGCAGTCGCTTGTCCATCTGCTCGGGAATAACGATATTAATAATATCCTGAACAATTTCCTGATGATTAAGAATATTATATGAAAATCGGTTTCTTATCAACGGAAAGCTTTTTTTGCCGTAAAATTTATACTTAAAATCATCGGGGTTTTCAAGAACTCCTAAAACATTATTGCCGGAGGAGAGTATGATTTCGGAATTTTCCTGCCATTTGTTTAAATAATACGCAAAATATTTTTCTGCGAAATCCTCTCTTTTTGATTTAACAGGGCAGAAAAACATAAAAATCGGCTCTTTAACAAACAACTTGGCGAAATTCGGCGCAAGTGCCGGTATATTCTGTTTTTTAGTGCTTTTGTTATTCATAAATGCCTCAATATATTGCAATCAGCCGATTTGAACTGCGGCTCTGATTGCTTTTCAATGACTGACAAATAAATAATTTTCGTAAATACATTATATATTATTTGCATATCGTTTCAATATAAAAGCTGAAAAATTAACAAAATATACAAAATTGAGATTATTTTTCTTTAAGAGGCGACTCTGCTCTTTTCAGCTTGCTCACTATATAGGCAAACATAATTGCGGAAAGCACAACGCAGATAAGGTCTGCCGCAGGCTGAGCGTAAATAATTCCGTCAAACGCAAAAACCTTGTTCATTATAATTACAACGGGCAGAAAGATAAGTCCCTGCCTGCCCAAAGAAAGAATAAGGCTCGGAACGGGCTTTCCCATTCCCTGAAATGCAAAGTTAAACGCAAACATTATTCCGATAAACGGGCCTGTAATAATCAGCGCTCTTAAAATTTTAACTCCGTATTCCGTAACAAGCGGATCGTTTTCTCCGTTAAATATATTAATAATCGAGCTTGTGTATATAAAATATAAAACCGATAAAGCCGTTCCGAAAATAAACGTGCAAAGAATTGTGAATTTAATTGTTCCTTTAAGTCTTTTAATATTCTTTGCACCGAAGGAATATCCTATAAGAGGTTGAATACCCATTCCCATTCCCATTTGAACAAAAACGATAAGCATATTAACCTTCATTGCAACACCAAGTGCCGCAACTGCCGCTTCGCCGTAACCCTTCATAAAATTATTAAGGATTATATTTGAAAGGCTCATAAGAATGTTGTTTATTGCCGCCGGAACGCCTATGGGAATAACATTTGCCGCAATTGCGTCTCCTGCATAAAATCGCTTTGGATTGCAGGATAAAATAGAATTTCCCCTAATAAGATAAAAAGCATAGTAAATAACAGAGGCGAGGTTACCTATAACAGTTGCTATTGCCGCACCGCCAACGCCCATATCGAAAATTAAAATCATAACAGGGTCAAGAATGATGTTTGTAACCGTTCCTATCATCATTCCTATCATTGATTCCTTGGCGGCACCCTCTCCTCTTATGAGGTTGCTTGCCGTTATTGAGGTAACAATAAGCGGACCGCCGAGAGCAATATATTTTAAATAATCCTTTGAATATTCGCTGACAGCTCCCTCAGAGGCACCCAAGCCGTTAATGAGCGGATTGATGAAAATAAGAATAAGCGAAAGCAAAAGAATTCCCGCACCAATTGACGAAAAAACGCAAAATGAGCTAATCTGCTTAACCTTTTCTTTTTTTCCCTCTCCGAGCGAGCGTGAAATATATGCCGAGCCGCCAACGCCAAATATGTTTCCGAACGCAACGAAAAACAGAAAAACAGGCATGGTTATCGAAACTGCGGCTGTTGCGTTTGTGTCCTCCATCAGGCTGACAAAATATGTGTCTGCCATATTATAAATAACATTAACTATATTTGAAAGAACGCAGGGCAGTGCAAGTGCCGCAACTGCCTTTGGAATAGGATATGATGAAAATATTTTCTCTCTTTTTTCCTTTGAAGCCATTTTTTCCTCTCTTATATATACTTTGAAAGCTCGGCAAGCTCCTCAATAGAAAAGCCCTCCGCGCGTTCCTTTTCATTTCTGCCTATTTTTTTAAGTGCCTCTCCTGCCTGCTCCTTTGAAACGCCAAGACTGTTTGAAAGGCAGTTTGCGGCAGTTTTTCTTCTTTGCGAGAAAACTGCTTTAACAATTTTAAAGAAATGCTCCTCATTTTCAACCGTAACGGGCGGCTTGTCTCTTAATGTGAGCCGTATAACTGCACTGTCAACCTTCGGCGAAGGAATAAACGAGGAACGGTCAACACCAAAAAGAGTCTGTGCCTCGGCATAATAATTAACGGCAACGGTCAGTGCTCCGCCTTCCTTTGAGCCAACCTCGGCGGTTAGCCTGTCTGCCGCCTCCTTTTGCACCATAACAACCGCTTCGTCAATGCCTGCCTTGCTTTCAAGCAGCTTCATTATTATCGGAGAGGTTATATAATACGGAAGATTTGCACAAACCTTAATTCTTTCAAAGCCGCTGAATTTTTCTTCAATAAGCGCATTGAGGTCCGTTTTAAGAAAATCCCCCTCAACAAGCTCAAGGTTTTTAAATTCGCCAAGCGTTTCGTTTAAAACGGGGAAGAGCCGTCTGTCAAGCTCAATGCAAACAACCTTGCCTGCCGTTTTGCAAAGCTCTTTTGTCAGCACGCCGACTCCGGCACCGATTTCAATAACTCCCGTTTTTTCGTCTGCATTAAGGCTTTTTGCCATTGCGGGGCAAATATCGGGATTAACTATGAAATTTTGCCCAAGTGATTTTGAAAATGTGAAGCCGTGGCGTTTAAGTGTTGCACAAACGGCGGAGTAATCGCATAAATTCATAATTAACCTCACGATAAATTTATTTCTGATTCAAACGGGTATTTTAACACATTGATGAAAATTTTACAATATAATTGTTGACATTTTAAGTTCCTGTGATAAAATAATCGTTAGTCGGCTAATGTTAGTTGGCTAAATTATAGCCTTTTATAAGATAAAGGCAAACGGAGTGAGAGCTTTGAAAAATAAAAAATGCCATTGTCCTCCGCCGAGGGAAATGATAGGGCCAAGGATTAATGTCCTTGCAAAATATTTGAGAAAATACTTTAATCAGGCAGCCTCGGAGCAGGGATTGTTTTCGGGACAGGAGGATATTCTCGTTACGGTTATTGAAAATGAGGGGATAACACTCGGCGAGCTGGCAGCGTCCTTGGGAGTTGCAGATGCAACCGCAAGCGTTTCCGTTAAGCGAATGGAAAAAGCCGGCTTTATTTATAAAAAGCCGGATGAAAGAGACGCCCGTATTATCCGCCTTTATCCAACCGAAAAGGCACATCGGGCGCCCGAGGGTATAAAAAATAAAATGGATTCCCTTGAAGAAATCATAAAAAAGGGAATGACGACGGAGGAAGCGTATGCTCTTTCGGATCTTCTTCAAAGGGCAATTGATAATCTTAAAAATGAGGAGGAAAGCTTATGATAAAAAAGCTTGCAAAATATATGAAGGGCTTGTGGCATCTTGCAATAATAAGTGCGCTCGGTATGATAATTGAAGCAATTTGCGAGCTTGCAATGCCGTCTATTGCAAATGTAATCTATAATAAGGTTGGCTCCAATGCTTCTGCTCAGGAGATAAAGGCCGATATAATCGGGCTCGGAATAGCAATGCTGTGCCTTGCCGCAGTCGGACTTATAGGCGGTCTTTCAACAATGAAGGCGTCGTCAATTTGCAGTCAGAATTTTGCATATAGGCTCAGAAATGATGTTTATAAAAAGATAAGCCAATTTTCCTTTAAAAATATAGATGATTTTTCAACGGCTTCTTTAACAACGAGAATGACAAACGATATAACAATGCTTCAAAATGTTGTTATGATGAGCCTGCGTATTCTTGTTCGAGGTCCTGCGCTTCTTGTTGTTTCGGCGGTTTTTGCTGTTTCAATCAATGCAAAAATGAGTATGATTCTTCTTGTTCTCATACCCATTCTTGCAGTTGTTGTTGCCTGCGTTTTGAAATTCGGCTTTCCTATGTTTCAGAAAATGCAGAAAAAAATTGATAATTTAAACAGGGTTGTTCAGGAAAATCTTATCGGTATAAGAGTTGTTAAGGCGTTTGTTCGAGAGGATCACGAAAAGGAAAAGTTTCGCGATGCATCCGATGATCTTGCAAATCAAGGCGCAAGAGCCTCGGGGCTTGTTGTAACGGTTATGCCGATAATGATGCTTATGCTTAATGCTGTTGTTGTTTTCGTTTATTATAAAGGCGGCTTAGATGCAAGCAACGGGCTTATGGATGTCGGCCAAATATCCGTTTTTGCTTCGTATATCGTTCAGGTGCTTATGAATCTGATGATGATTTCAATGATGCTTCTTCTGCTTGCACGAGGAAAGGCATGCGGCGACAGAGTTGTTGAGGTTCTTGACACGGATATTGATGTTAAAAATCCCGAAAACCCCTATATTCCCGAGCAAAACGCTTCAAAGGGCAAGGTTGAATTTAAAAATGTTTTCTTTAAGTATAACGAGGCTTCCTCGGGCGATTATATCCTTAATGATATAAGCTTTACGGCAGAGCCCGGACAGATAATCGGAATTGTCGGCGGAACAGGCTGCGGAAAATCAAGCATCGTTAATCTTATTCCCCGTTTGTATGACGCAACAAAGGGCGAGGTGCTTATTGATGGAGTTGATGTTCGCAAATACGATATTGAGGCGCTTCGTGAAATGATAGGCGTTGTGCTTCAAAAGAATGTTCTTTTCAGCGGAACAATAAAGGATAATATCCGCTGGGGAAAAAAGAATGCAACAGATGAGGAAATTATTGAAGCCTGCAAGAGCGCACAGGCGCACGATTTTGTAATGGCTCAGCATAACGGGTATAACACGGATCTTGCGCAGGGCGGACTTAATCTTTCAGGCGGTCAAAAGCAAAGGCTTTGCATTGCAAGGGCAATGATTAAAAAGCCGAAAATTCTTATTCTTGATGATTCAACCTCCGCAGTTGACACTGCAACAGAGGCTAAAATAAGGGAAAGCTTCTATAATCAGCTTAAAGACACAACTGTTTTTATTATTGCTCAAAGAGTTTCCTCCGTTATGGATGCAGATAAAATTCTTGTTGTTGACGACGGCGAGATAAAGGGCGAGGGCACACACGCCGAGCTGCTTGAAAGCAACGAGATTTACCGTGAAATCTGCAAAACACAGCAGAAAGGAGTGAGCGAATAATGCCGGGACCTCACGGACCTAATTCACACGGCTTTGCAAAGCCGAAAAATGTTAAAAAAACCTTCGGCAGAGTGCTGAAATATATGGGAAAAAGTAAGTTTTTGCTCATTGTTGTTTTCGTTTCGCTGATATTGAGCACCGTTTGTCAGCTTGCCGCATCCTATTGGCTCAAGCCGATTCTTAACGGAATTGAGCAGTCAATAAGCGAGGGGAATTTTGCAACCGTCGGAATAAAGCAGTTAATTCAAAATCTTGTTATAGTTTCGCTTTTTTATCTCGGCGTTGCCGTTTTCAGCTTCGTTCAAAGCCGTGTTATGGTTTCAATTGCGTATAAAACAACAAATCTTATCAGAAAGGATTTGTTCAATAAAATGCAGTCGCTTGAGCTGCGCTATTTTGATGCAAACACCCACGGCGAAATTATGAGCCGTTTTACAAATGATGTTGATAATGTTCAAATGATGCTTGAGCAGTCGATGGTTCAGCTTGTTGCCTCGGCGTTTACCTTCGTGGGAATCATAATTATGATGATAAAGCTGAGTCCTGTTCTGTTTTCAATTGCGCTTGTTTTCCTTATTGTTATGGTTATAACGGTAACCTTTATCGGCAAGCAGTCAAAAAAATACTTCCGCCGTCAGCAGAAAAATCTTGGCAAAATGAACGGAACAATAGAGGAAACAATAGAGGGCTTAAAGGTTGTTAAGGTTTTCAATCACGAGGAGGAGGCCGTTGAGGAGTTTGTTGAATGTAACGATAATTTCAGAAAGGCGGCAACAAATGCAAACTTCTATGCAGGCATAATGGGTCCATGCTCAACGGGAATTAACGGTGCAAGCTATGCCACGGTTGCTCTTGCAGGCGGACTTTTAACCCTTTTCAGAGGGCTTGATATAGGCACCTATTTCACATTTTTAGGCTATTCAAAGCAGTTTACTCAGCCGATTAACCAAATTGCAAACCAGATGAACACGATTTTTTCAGCCCTTGCGGGTGCAGAGCGTGTTTTTGAAATTATGGATATGCCTCCCGAGGTTGACGAGGGAACGGTTACTATTGATGAGGTTTATGAAAACGGCGAACGCAAATGGTTTTGGAATGACGGCGGCAAAAGAATTGCCGTTGAGGGTAACGTTGTTTTTGATAATGTTGATTTCGGATATATTCCGCAAAAAACAGTTTTAAAGGACATAAACCTATATGCAAAGCCGGGGCAGAAAATCGCTTTTGTTGGCTCAACAGGTGCCGGAAAAACAACTATAACAAACCTGATAAACCGTTTTTACGATATTCAAAACGGACTTATAACCTATGACGGAATTGATATTAAACGAATTAAAAAGGATGATTTAAGAAAATCACTCTCAATAGTTTTGCAGGATACGCATCTGTTCACGGGAACGGTTATGGATAATATAAGGTACGGCAGACTTGACGCAACAGACGAGGAGTGCATTGAAGCTGCAAAGCTTGCTTCGGCTCATTCGTTTATCAGAAGATTGCCTGAGGGCTACAACACCGTCATCTCGGGCGACGGCGGTAATCTTTCACAGGGCCAGCGTCAGCTTCTTGCTATTGCAAGAGCCGCAGTT
>ULXL01010575.1_pt1 | contig 16648 bp, 18 predicted proteins | sample 1961241 | NCBI WGS metagenome assembly ULXL01 (sample SAMEA4835837, study PRJEB28245) | human gut metagenome | biome: gut microbiome; material: fecal sample | place: Denmark | collected 2008
GTTCAAGTACGATCGTGTCCGCATACGCGCTGAGACGGATCTCCTGCTTGGGGTTGTAATAGCTGATTGGCATTAACCGGCTCTTTTCTGGCATTCAAGGTTTCACTCCCTCCTTCGTTTTGGACGCAAAAAGACCGTAACTGCCAGTTGGCAATTACGGTCTTACTGGTCCTGTTGTATTTTGGTATTCACTGGCCTGCGCACGGAACCGGGGCATACCTGTCCCCAAGTTTTCATCTCCGCCCTTCATCTGCTCCGCCCTTAATCTGCTCTGACCTGAATACAGGGATATTGTATAAAATCAGACAGGAAAGAAAAACTTGCGGATCGCGCAAGGACGGATTAGCAGCCAACCGGAAAATGCATACTGTTTAGTCGGATGAGATACTATTTCATTATGTTTCGAAGAACGCAACGTGTGTCATATCGAAATTTGGATTTTTTTGAAATAATTTGTTGCATTTTAAGGAATTCTGTGTCTGTATAGTTGGAAGTATTTTTGCCTGTTTGATCGCGACCAGCGACGGCTGTTCTGCCATCATATATGGCATAAACCGTTTATTCGTTTTCACATCAGGCACAATCTGATCCCTGCATTTATAATTCGTTTTATCAGGAGGAAGCCAAATGAAACTCAAAGCACTCAGTCATTATGACAATGATATGGACACACGCTTCGGCGACTGCATTCTGCTCTACGACGAAGCATCTCTGGTCGTGTACGATTGTGGGCACTCGCGGCACGCGCAAGAGGTTGAAGATTTTCTGGAAAAGCATAGCGCGATTAAGGTAGTCGACGTTGTGGTATCGCACAACGACTCTGACCACACCGGTGGTGTCTGCGAGCTGCTGAACTGGCTGAAAGACAGTGGAAAATATACCGTCCGGGTGTTTGCGCACCAATATTTAAAGTACGTCGACAAAATTCTTGATACTGTAGACGACGGACGCAGAAACCGGGAGTCCCTGAAAAAATCGCTGCTGGAGAAGTTTAACCATATCAAGGAAATCATCGAGACGGCAACGGATTGCGGGTTTGACTGCGTGAACGCAGTTCCAGATACTACAGTCGGCACATGCACAATCGTCGGCCCGACGGAGGATGAGTTTATTGAAGTTGCAGCCAAGGCGATCGACTCACGGGAAAGCGACAATATCGGCGAGGGTGATGCGCAGGAAACGGTCATGAACGCGGCCAGCGTTCAGCTGAAGTGTACGCTGAGCGACAAAAATACGATCCTGCTTTGCGGCGACGCATCGCCGGATTACCTGCATGAGCTGGACAGCTATGTATACATTCAGCTTCCGCATCATGGGCAGTTAGATGACGGCAAGGCCGTTTTCGCAAAATTGGGAGCAAAGTCGTACCGCAAAACATACTTCATCTCAGACAATAGTGGCTCGGCAGCGACAAGCGGCGGTTCGGCGGATTTGACCGCTTATATGAAAAAAGAGCAGTATACCGCAGCATATAACACTCAAAGTGGTATTGTCGATTTGCCCTCGTCTTCCGCTTCGGCAGTAAAGGATTCCACAAAGGGGAGCGTGTGTCTGGTTGATTTGGATTATCTCAGATAGCCTGATTAGTGATGCTCTGATGCTTACCGCGCGACATCAGTTCATTGAAGACGTGACACATACTCGTGTTTCCCCGTGGAATAGACGTGTGGCATATTCCACGGGAAAGCAGCGGGCATCTTCCGTTATCGGGATAAAGCGACTCTATACCGTTCCGTTTTACCAATGCGTCTCGGCAAGAGGCGAGTATGGTGTCTTTATAACGGCGCATACTCATGAGCTGGAAACTATCCTCGAATCTTTTTTGTCTTCCAAGAAAACACTTTACATTATTAATTCCTGCCAAATTTACATACGCTCCCGCTACGCACTTCACGATTTGATTAAAAATAGCAGTTCCCAGTCAGAACTCTTTCTGGCGCATCAAGCTCCTCCCCAATCCGGCATCTTTTATAATTATGCCGAAGATGTCGGAACCTTTGGCTTCCCTACAACGGAATCTGAGCGTGAGTTATTCATGCACCGAGAAGAGGGCCTCATTCGTGCAATTCGTCTGGCCTTTGAAAAGGTAAGTGCGACATGAAAGATCACTATGTCAAAGACTACAAAGAAAAGGAACTGCGGCAGTATATTCTTGCGTACCTGCTTATAACAGTCGCATCCATTGCGCTGCATACGGATTTCTCTGCTGATAACGAAAATCTTCTGGATACCTTGCTCAAAATGGCAGCTATCGATATTTGGGTCAGTGGGCTCAGCGTTCTGGTTGTAATCCTGAATGAGATGTGGCCAGATGCGATGAAGACAGAGATTGTGTATGGCAGTATGCCGAGTGATACCATTTTTTCCGAGATTGCAGCTGAGGAGAATGAGTTTTGCTTTGACGTTGATGTGGCAAAGGAAAAGTATAAACGCTTTTCTACGCTTCCACCAGACAAGCAGGGTGCAGAGTGGTACAAACTGCTGCACGCAAGCAGAGAGGCCAAATGCGGAAATGTCATAGAGGGACAGCGGATGCAGCTGATGACACGCGATATCTGCATGTCCACGCTGTCCCTGCTCATCCTGACACTCCTAACTGTGGTGATTTTTGCTGTGCTGAAACCTGATGGTCAGGAGTGTTGGCAGATGTTTGCCGTGCCGGTGCTTTACTTGTCGGTCATGTTCTTCGTCACAAAGGTAGCGGCAAAGAACAGGGCGAGAAGATTTGTAGAGTTGGTGATAAAGGAGGATCTGATAAAAACACGCAAGCAGCATTGCCGGTTAAATCCAGAAAGAAAGCAGAAACAATATAAAGAGAGGGGCAGAAAAAGATGAATTTATCTCCAGAAAAGAAGGAGCGCGTTCGATGGTTTCACAGGGTCGGACTTTCAGTATTTACTCCCGTGCTTTCCTTCGTTTTTGCCTTTGCGTCATTGATTCTATCGATCTGTGGCAACGAAAATATATTGATAGGTGGAGTCTCTCTTCGCCAGTTTGCTTTCCGAGCTGCATTTGTTGCAGCTGCATGTCAATTTGCCGTTTCCATATTCGAGCGTGTGACAAAGCGGAAATACCTGATTATGTGCCGGCAGGAAGCCCTGTCAAAGGCCACCCTACTTGCGCAGCAAAAGAGCAATGAAGCAAAGACAAGGAACATTTTGCAGCTGACTTATGGACGTGTTCCGGAGTGGAGACCGTTCAACTTTCGGAAGAATGTCCTCGTCTATGATATTCACGAGCAGCTTCGCACACTTCTGGTAGAAATCCGGGACTCCGTTCTGGCACTCTCCGATGAAACGGATTCGGACAAGGTCACTGTTGATCTGGTTTATTGCTACCCGGATGATAATTATTCTGACCGGCTCCCAGAGCCTTCCCTCCACTACGGTAATGAGCAACCGGAAAACGCATGGAGGCTCATCACCAGCGGAGATGCATCCTGCATCAACTATACGCTGCATGATTTTCTGAGAAGCAACGAGTCCTTCTTTTTCCGGCTGGATCAGGAAAACTTTGTGTTCATCAATGACAAAAAGACGGTGAGCCGTTACTACATTCCATCAGGAAAGGATCAAGAATACGACGGCGTTGGGTCTATCGTCGGAATGACCATCAACATAAAAAATGATGCCCCAGAGTCCGTTCTGGTAAAAGCAATGCTGACGATTACGACCTATGGCTGGAACCTGCTTGATAAGAAAAGCCTGATTAAAGAAACAGAGTACCGGGAAATCTTCAAACAAAACGTTCTGAACGGACATAAGTCTCTCCTGGAGAGTGAGCTTGCCCAAATGTATATTCGGCACGCAATCAAGGACGGTAATATGTGTCTGTACACTGGCGCACAGTGTAAAACTCCCCGTCCGATTGAAAAGGACGAAGACGGCAACGCTCCAGGTGCGACCGATACCAAAAAAGACAACGCTGCTTTCCAAAGTGCATATGGGGTTCGCACGGCACAGGAATGTTCCCAATGTCCAATTATGCAGAAATCTTGTGCTATCCAGAGCAGTTGCCCCCTGCAATAATACATCAAATATGTCGGGAGGATATGTCAATGAGCGGACAGGCATCTAATATGACCTTTTCGGATAGCGCTATTCAAAGAGCCGTGATCGAGCGCGTTTTTGACGAAAGGAAGAAATACCTCATCATTGCATTGACAGGCAAAATAGGCGCTGGGAGTTCTTACGTTTCATCCTTTATTCAGAAGGCCAGCAACGGCGAGGAAATCCCCTGTTCATCATCGGAATGCAACAACTATTCATCCGATGAAGAGCGGGCAGACAACATTCTGCTTCGATATTTCGAATGTAACCGTATCCCGTTTCACGTTATCCGCGTGCGGGATGTGATTACAAGCTTTATCGTAGAAAATGACGCGTGGACTCGGCTTGCGGTCAGGCAGCAGAATATTAAAAAAGCCGAGTCTGATATTATGAGATTGCTTCACGGAAAACTCGACCGACTTTTATCCAATATCGTGCTGCAGCCCGGAGGTGGAAGCGCCTTCATAGACGGAAAGAAAGTCAGCAGGAATGAAGCGGCAACACTGAACAGCAGCGTTAGAAGAATGCTGGCGGGTTGGGATAAGAAGAGAAGCCCTAAATTATTAACAGAGTACAATAGGGATCTCAAAAAGAGTAATTTGGAAAGAAGGAAAGAAATAGAGGTTCGAAATTATATTCTTTACATTTTGCCGCTTCTTTCCGACAGCATTCGGGAGTACCTGGCAGAAAAGTACACCGTTTTATTCCAGGAATTCGGAAATGACCTTCGCTTTTATGGCACACTGAAAACCGATAAAGGAGCAAGAGCCAAGTCGGCAGTTTATGAGGATAATAAAGACAGGCTTTACGCCATCGCCGAGCGGATCAACCGAATGATCAAGCATATCCGAGCCGGCGCAGGGGACAACGCACGAACGGCGATTGTGATCGATTCGATGAAAAACAAATATGAAAGCAACTATTTGCGTGACCGCTATTCTGCTTACTATCTGTTTGCCGTATCGAGAGATGAAACGATCCGAATCCGCCATTTGCTGCAGGATCAGAAAAAGGGGCTCTCGCAGGATGAAATTGATATCATTGACCTGAATGAACGCCCGGAGGCCGCGGCAGGCCGGTTCATCAGCTTTGTGAATGCCTTGAAAGACGTCGGCGTGAAGGACATGAAGCTTGCCTCCGGTGCTGGACAAGCTGATACTTTCAGCAAGGAATTTGAAAAGTATCTTGCTGCGTTGTGCCAGCGCTCCAGCAATACATTTTACTATACATATTGCATCCCATTTCGGTCGAATCCTACGGATGCGAAGCAGAAAATGCTGGAGGATCTTCAGAAGGATCATGTAGCCGCCGCAATCCGCAGCATCGTTTTTGAATCAGGGGAACAGGTTTCTTCGAGATTTCGGGAGCAGGGTATTTCTCCCGCACTCTGCAATTACTACCTGAGCGTATTGGCAGATCCGCTGCGCGCATTTCTGTATAAAACGAAGCTATATCCCTTTTTCCTTCAGGATGTGGAATACTGCATCCAGAATGCGGATGTCTTTCTTACGAACAATGAAGACGATTCCGGCCCCAAGCGTCGGCTAAAACTGAACGTTATCCGCTATATTTCGCTGATGATGCATCCGGGGCTGGTTCCGCCGACGCCTGTTGAGCGCTGTATGCAGCTCGCATACACAGCAAAGGTCAACTCCGGCTGCATTTCAAGACAGACCGGCGCCGTTGTCACGGATAGTGAATACAATATCATTTCCCTCGGCTGGAATGATGTGCCGTACGGTCAAACCCCATGTGTCTATCGCAGCTTTGTGGCTTTGCAGAAGCAGGGGGATCTGGGTGCGTTCAGCGATTATGAGTGGCAAAGCGATTCCCCGTTCTATATCAAGCTGCGGCAATACTGTTTTCCGGATCCGGATATTCTTCATGGCTTGCCGTCCAGCTTCTGCTTTAAGACGCTGAATGAAAAAGTGACCGGGGAAAAGAACCCCATGAGCGCACGCGCAATGCACGGTGAGGAAAAAGCGCTCCTGCAGGGGCGAACCCCGAAGATCAAAGGCGGCTGCCTGTTTACTACGTCGAGCCCATGTGAAATGTGTGCGAAAAATGCGAAGGAGCACCAGATCAGCAAAATCTATTATATCGAACCGTATCCGGGCATATCGCAGCGGCATGTATGCAACTCGGGAGATCCAAACAACCGTGCACAGTACATCCTGTTTGAGGGCGCGATTGGAAGGGCTTATACGCAGCTTTATACGCCGATCCTGCCGTACAAAGATGAGTTGAGCCTGCGCGGCTTTCCCTGCAGATGTGATACGCTTTCAAAGCCCGATGCAAGAACAGGCAGAAAAGGAAAGAACAGAAACAGACGAAAGAAAGGGATTATATAATGAAACCGCTTTGGGAAAATGTCAATGATGTTTCAAGGCTCCTCCGTACAATCGACAAGCCTGTGCCGTGCGGAGCACTCGCAGACACCGATATCTGGGATGCAATTTATCGCGGTGAAATCTATATTTCGCCTTTCCACTCAGAAAATCTGACGGCAGCAGGCTATAATTTGCAGGTCTCCGATATCATTATCTCCACCAGATCCGGACTGCCGCTAAAAATATACACCAGCGGGCAGTATCGGTATGTGGACGTTCCGGCAAATGATACGGTGCTTATCACAACCGTGGAAAGCATATTTGTGGGGCCGCAGATTATGGGAACCTTCCACTCACGGGTTTCCATCGTGTCACAAGGCTTTGGGCATATCTCTACGACACTCGACCCTACGTGGTGCGGCCCGCTTCTTATTGCGGTCAATAACCCATCAAACAGGAAAAAACGATTTGTGATCTCTGATTCAAGCGGAACGCACTCCTTTGCCACGCTTGTGTTTTACCGTCTCATCCATCCAGCAGAAGCGATAAACAGCAAACCGCCAATCCGTACCGACGTTCTCGGTACATATCTGCAAGAACCCAAGGGGCTTAAAAAATTTCTGATTGGGAGAGCCTACTCACAGTACGAGCGGCTCGTTGATAAGCTGAAGTGTGCTGGAACATATAATGATGGCGGACTCAAAGACCCGCGGACAAACATCGAGCAGATTGTGCAGCTTTTAATTGAAATAAGAGCCCAATATAAAGCAGCGGGCTGCCTGACAAACATCAGAGAATTGTCGCGGCTTGACGCTATTCTTGTTCAGCAGAAAACTGCTGCGGATCTTCCGCCGCTTTGCCTGGATATGCTGAAGATATTGCAGGCTGCCCTTGCTCAAAGAAAAGAGCTCTCAAGAAAATCTGACCGCTTTGGGCAAGAAATTGTGTGCTACATCGATATCTGCCTTATGCAGCTGCGCAGAGAACAGCAGGCATATCATTGGACACAGAGCTATATGGAATGCAGCGCGATTGCGCAGAAGGAAGCCTTCTCCAACAACTGGATGCGCTTCATTATGGGCCTCCAGCCGAGACGAGTCCTAAAGTATCTTCTCTGGGTCGTTGCGATAGCCGTTGCGCTTATTCTTCTGGTTTTCCGTAAAGAGCGTCTTTTGGTTCTCATTCAGAGTCACTATAAAGACCCCGATATGGCTAAGGCGACAGTGGAATCAATCTGGACTGTGGCATGGGGCGTATTGAGCGCTACAATTATCTTGATTGTAAACGATTTGTTCAAAGGAGATCAAAAGTAATTGTTTATCGTAAAAATTAAGAAACTGACGGAGGATTGTACCATCCCCCAAAAAGCACATATTGATGATGCAGCGTTTGATATTTATGCCGCCGAAAACATCATCGTAGAACCGCAGAAACCGACGCCGGTTTCTACCGGCTTTTGCATGGAGCTTCCGCCGCAGGCAGAAGCACAGATCCGCCCCAGAAGCGGGCTCGCTTTGAAGCACAGCATTACCGTGCTGAATACCCCCGGTACCGTTGACGCGGGCTATCGCGGCGAAGTGAAGGTGCTTTTGATGAACCTCGGAAAAGAAGAATTTAAGGTTACAAAAGGAATGCGAATCGCACAAATGGTGATTGCACCGGTTTATCCCGCTGAGTTTGTGGAAGCCGACGAGCTTTCTGAGAGCGATAGGGGTGGCAATGGATTTGGATCATCCGGAGTATATAAAATTACACCTTAAAGATGATGATTCTAAGCTTTGCTTTCGTGAACCTTAACACCCGACTATTCATTGCCGCGACGAACAAAGCAGAAAATAGTTGTAATACAAAGAGATTTTTTCATCTCGCATGTGAACAATCTTAGCTCTCAAATATCATGTGCAACAGGCAGTTTGAAAAAACGCACCATGCTATATTCGGAACTGACCCCCAAAGCCCTAAAATTGCATACCATATTGAGGTAACACCATGGCGAGCGCAAGAGAATATCGAAATTTAAAAGAGTACCGGGATAAGGAATTAAAGTGGTTCTTGCTTGCGAATATAATTCTAATGCTTATAGAATCAGGAGTTCTTGATTTTGGCAAGTTAGAAAGCATATCGATTTCAGATATAAGCTCCTTGCTTGGTATAACGGCCGTCTCATCGGCAATATACATATATACGTTCATTCTTGATTCTATTCTTCCCTCTCGAGTGAAAGTCTTTCTTGTTTTTTTATGGAAACGTCAACCAAGTTGTACGATTTTCACAGACATGGAGCAAAAGTTCGAGGATGATCGGTTCAAATTGGAAGATGCAAAAAAGAAATATCATCAAATTTATGAAAGAATAAAATCTGAACCTGATTCATTTGACCAGACACCGCTATGGTATGAGATATATAACAAGCATAGAAACAACACAATTATCTTTGGCTCAAATCGGGATTATTTACTGTTAAGAGACATGCATTCGCAGACGATTGTTACAATATTTGCTTACATCATTTTATGGTGGTTCTCGGGAGTATTATCCTTTTCATGGAAGTTCGTAATCTACTTGATTATTATGGCTGCTTGTCTCAATATTGGTGCGCGCGTTCAAGGCAAAAAAATGGTATACAACGTGTTATCTATTGATGTTAATGAATCTGTGCTGGAGGACAGAGCAAAAAATGATAAACAAAATATATGATCCGCAATATGCGCCGGCGTGTTTTTTTCGGAGCACGGTCTACCCACCCCAGATGAAAGTAATGCTGCAAATCACTGAGAGGTGTAACCTCAGGTGTGCTCACTGTTTTGCCGAATCCAGAGAGTCTGGAAGAGAGATGCCCTTGGAGCATATTCAAAAAATAATTATTCCGCAGTTCAGCAAAAGACAGGTTGTGAAAGTGACCCTAACCGGTGGTGAACCGCTAACTCACCCGCAAATGAAAGAGATTGTGTCATCTCTGTTGGAAAATAATATTGGGGTGAGTATTTGCACAAATGGAACGCTGATTGACTTGGAATGGTCCCAGCGGCTGACTCAATATGATAATATACATTTTAATGTAAGTTTGGATGGCTTTCGCGTAAGTTCACACGGACGATTCCGTGGGATGACGGAGTCGGATTTTGCTCAACTTCTTCAAACAATCCGAGTTCTAGGAGAGCAAAAACTACTGAATGGTATTTTGACAACGCCCAATAATTATGCTTCAATAGGTGAGTACGTGGAGTTGTGTCAGTTTGCAAAGGAAGCAGGTGCTAAATATGTCCTGATGAATCCACTGTCGCCTTTTGGACGAGGGGTTCAAACTCAGCTATTGTCATATTCCGAAGAAGACATGTCAACTCTTAAAAGGCGAACTCTATCGATGATATCGGATGATTTTGAAATTGTTTATATCCGTTTCCCCAACGTTGACCGGCTACCAATTGGTAAATGTCCCTTGGGCGCGATTCCATATATCTTTTGTAATGGAGACATCGCCATTTGCCCATATATGGTCTTTGCTGCAGCTAACAGTCAACGTTATGTTGCTTCCGAATTTGTCACTGGGAACATTTTTGATGGAGCAGATATCGCGACTTCAATCGAAAGTTGGATACAGAACAAATCAGCGGATATGTTCCGGGGCGACAATATGTGCGTAGGATGCAATAAAGGGTGCTATGCAATAAAAATTGCCAGAGGTCAGTCGCTTTCAGGTTGCGATGATGCGCTGTGCCCACAAAAGAAGGCGGTCTTAATGTATGAGTAAAGGCGCTTTTATAAGTGTAGAAGGTCCAAACGGAGCCGGAAAAAGTACTTTTATCAAAACATTAGCCTCAAAGCTTTCGGGGCATTTTCCGGTAGCTGTGACCCGGGAACCCTCAGAAACTCCGTTCGGAGAGTTTGTGAAAAGAAATGAAGGTACCTTGAAAGGAATAGCGTATGCCCGCCTTATATGGGCGGACAGATATTACCATATTCAGCAATTAGTTTTACCTGCTTTGTCTGAGGGAAAAGTCGTGATAAGTGATCGATACATAGAATCGAGCATAGTTCTTCAAGGCTTCGACGGTGTGTCTGCCGACCAAGTTTGGGAGTTGAACAAGGATGTTGTAATTCCTGATGTAAGTATTATTTTGCTGGCAGACGACAATCTGTTAGCTGAACGGTTGCAGCAAAGAGACGCACTCTCTGATTTTGAAAAAAGAATGACTCCGCGTCAAGAAATAGAAGGATACCGGGCGGCGGTAGATTTTTTGGAAGACAAAGGATTCCGGCATTTATTTTTTCAAAATAACACCGAGGATGATTTGGAAAAAAGCATAGGCAATGTTTTTGACCTAATCATGTCAACGATAGGGTAGGTATATATGAAAACATTACGAGTCATGACATTAAATATCGGAAACCCCTCGCTCCAACGTGTAAGAAAGCAAATTGACTGGATTGAACACCGGGATGAGGATATCTTCGTCTTGACTGAGACGAAGGTTAGCGAGGGATGCTCTTTTCTGGAGGAGTACTTTGGCGAACAGGGACAGACCCTGTTTGACTACGGGAAAGAGGCACAGTTTAATGTTTTCTTTCCTAAGTCAAGTACGGGTGATCTGGGCGTTATGTTGCTAAGCCGTTTTCCTATCCTTAGAACTACCACATGCTTCTCTAAAAAAGATCCTTTCTTTTCGAGATTGCTGGATGTTACAATTGACTTTTATGGCCGTGAAGTAGGAATTATGGGTCTTTATGTGCCTTCGCGGAATGCCTCTGCGGAAAAAATAAGCAGAAAGAAAAATTTTGTTATTCAATATTTGCTACATCTAAAAGAATTGAGTGCGGCGAAGCATCCACCATATATTATTTGCGGTGATTTAAATATTTTGGAGCGGTCTCATATTCCGCATTATAACAATTTCTTGAAATGGGAATACGATTTCTATGATCGCTTCAAGCATTTTGGATATGCAGACGCATTTCGCATTTTACATCCAACTGCAAATGAATATAGTTGGGTTGGAAGGACAAATGATGGATACAGATATGACCACTGCTTTATTTCAAACGAGTTGGTTCCCCATTTGATAGACTGCTCATATGTTCATGAAACGCGTCAAATACAAATAACTGACCATTCTGCAATGATACTAGCTTTGGAATTATAAGGTTAAAACAACACATTTCACAACAAAATCTATATGAAATTCTCGATCTTCTAAAGCAATTGATGGGTCGAGAATTTCAATTTCATCGCCCACGTCATGTCGTTCGCTTTACGTTTTTTTATGACCAAAATCCGGATATCTCAGGTGCGCTTTCTCACCTTTGATCTTATTGTATGTTGCAAAGTAAGCGTCAAACCTAAAAGTGCAGCATTCTCACAGTTCGAATTCTCGACACCTAGGCTGAGGGGAATCGAACCCCTTGCACTGTCCCGGAAAATATTTACGGCAGGCCCAAACAATGAGCCTGCCGTTCTGCTATTCCCCGTATTTCGTGAAATCCATCCACTCACCAAGCGGACGTTTGCTCTCGCCATAGCATTTGTCCAGATACAGGTTGCGGTGTGGATTATAGAGCCGGTATGCTTTCTGCACTTGTTCATAGAGCTCAGCGTCAATTTCCCGGCAGGCCCGTTCTAAAAACGTGCCTCCGGACGAAAACTCGGCTTCTTCGCAATGGAGAACAAGCTCCTGAAAGAAATCTTCTCCCTCCAGAAGATACTTTCCTCTCTTGCACGGATACCGTGCAAAGACTGCATCGTATTTTCTTGGAAGCTGCTCTATTTCTTCTTTGTGCCGCGGGTAGTTTGCAAGGGCACATCTGTAGGGTTTATCCGGCGCTCTCCTCTCCATATTTCGGAATAGAACTTCTGCATTCCAACGGAGCATTCTCCGGCAGCAGCGCGGCAAGCACTTCCGGCTTGGACAGATCCGCCTGAACTGCCATGTAAAAAACGTGAGAAAGGTATTTATGCAGAAGTTGGTTTTCTTTGGGCGCGTGTACCACAGGCGTTTTAATATCTTCCCGATTGCAGTGCCGGCAGGCATAACTGTAATAAATATGCTGTTCCACAATCACCCGCGCAGGAATGATTTTCAGCTTATTGACGACTTCTTTCCCAATCTCAGTCAGTTCTCTGCCGTATTGGGGACAGACCAAGTCCCGATCTTCCAGCTGGTGCTCGATCTTCTCCACCGGAACATCCCCCGGAATTCTGTCCAGCGTGTATTCGTGCTTCCCGTGACGCTTGTGAGCAGCTACGGCAGTTACAGCTTCTTTTTCATGCTCTTCTGCAAACACTTCCGCTTCGTTAAACAGAAAGCTCAATTGCTCCCAGAGCGTATCCTCGCTCTTTTCGGAAGCCGCGCCAAAGCGCTATGCCGCGCAAGGCACAGCGCCTCCAATGAGCCAGCGGTGCTGCTGCATCGTGAGTGCTCTGGCTTCGCTTTCCTTCCGGGGCCATTGGAATCTGCCGGACTCCAGACGCTTGTAGATGAGAAGAAAGCCGTTGCCCCCAGTACAACGCCTTGATCCGGCCGCGTTTCCTGCCGCAGAAGAGAAACAAGCAGTTCTCAAAAGGATCCAGTGCAAATTGCCGCTGGACCAGTGCAGCCAGTCCGTCGATCCCCAGCCGAGGATCTGTGTAGCCACAGGCGATATAACCCGATCCGCTCCGGTGAAGTCGTTCAGCATGACCGTAACGCCCGGAGCACGGCTTCCAGTGTTGCCGCATCCGCATCGTTGTAGATCTCTGCCTCGGCATTTGCAATACGGATGTGCACGGCGAACTGTCCAGAATGCTTCGCCTTGAGCGGCGTTACCTCCACAAAGCCACTGCTCGGTGGCTGCGCAAGCGAAAAAAGTTTCAAATGCAAATTAGGATCAGACAACCATTAAATATACTTTATGATATAACAATGGTACGGACTCCCGTGTTCATCAGCAACGATTAACCGCATCAAGTACAGAAGGGAAGGTCGAATAACCTGCTGAAGTATTAAAATGACCTGCATTAGGTACACAATTAACCTCGCCTCCAATGGAAATTGCAAAATCGTTAAGGCACTCCAGCGGAATGTTGGGATCATTATCACCATAAAAGCTAATCACAGTATCCGCATAAGGCAGCATATCAATGCTCTCAGCATTCATGTAAAAGCTCTCATTCAATTTGTCCATCATTTCAAATCCGCTGATAAAATTGTTGTATCCAGATACACAGATCAATCCCTTTACATGGATTTGATGTTCTAACAAATAGTGTACGAGGAAAACTGCCCCGCAACTATGTCCAATCAGAACTGTTTCTTCATTGACAACACCAAGGTCGCAATAATAGTCCATTAGTTTTTCCCAATCAGTGTAGCTTTGGTGTTCTGGCGTTGGAAATGTTGGAATGTTACAGCAAATGTTTTTTTCTGCAAGCTTACTTTCGAGCCATGGAAACCAATTTTCAAAGGGCTTACCCATAGTTCCATGCACTAAGAAGACGTTCATTTTGTTACCTCCATCTTTCTTTTCTGAGCAATATAAATAGGAAACACATTCGTATATATATCCACTGTATGTTCAAATGTAATAAACATTAAATGTTCAGCCACCTTCTGTTGGAAAAATTCTTGAGATGGTGAAAAGAATTTAAATTTCATTTCCGTATTCCATCCAACATTTTTAAAAAACGAAAACAGTTCATCTCCGATGTATCCACTACGATGCAAATCAAAGAGTTCCTGATACATTTTATTAAAATCGATTAGGAATGAAGTTTTATCTAAACAATACAAACCAAGTTGGTGATTGATAAATGTATACGGGTGAATTTGAATTGAAGAATTATATTCATCAACTATTTGCCTTGGGTTCTTGACCGGTTCATCTTCGCTCCAGATAAAGCTTTTCCCCATGAACAGGCCACCTGGAGCCAGGGCCTTTTCAATATTAATAAGAAAATCATCAAATTTATCAGGTTCGATATTTCCAATTGATAAATCACCGATTATTATGTCAAAGCGCTCATCGAAAGACATATTTTCCCAAGAAGAGATGTGGAGATATTCATGGAGATTCTTATGCCGAATCTCACGAGAAACCGTTTCATAATATTCTTCACTTTTATCCACAACATGAACTATTAGATTTTCATCATAGCCCCAATCGCGGAACTCCGGAGTGGAGCCAAGAACCAATAACTTGATCGGACTATGTAATTCCTTCTGCAACCAGCGCAAGTATCGAGTGTAAACGCACATTTCAGAATGAGAAGGTCTAGATGGTGCAACATTGTTTGTCCAAATTGTTGCTAACTCACGCCCCCAACCACTCATGTCACTACCTCCTATTCATTTGTTCTAAGTGCCTCGACAACATAATAAAGGATTTGAGGAAGCGTACAATACTGTTGCACTTTAGCCACTCCCTGCCTATTGATTGTTGTAACTACTCTATCAAACAAATCAACAATTTTATCGCTGATGTTGTCAAACTGATTGGGAAAATGCCGTCTTGTCACTCGATATATAACCGAGGCCAAAGTTACTGCTGATAAGACTGCATTTGCAGATTTGGCCTCAGAAAAGTTGATTTCACAATTAAGCCATTCCTGTATTTGTTCATCGTTACAAATGTATGCAACTATCTTTTCTACATCTTTATAATGGTTGTCGTTATCAATTGACCCCCAAACAAAAATTGCCTCTAAACACAAAGCCGTGGATTCCCATTTAGTCACCCAGTCACCCACACCGCTTCTCCAATATGCATCGTCTTCATTGATTCTCTGATACAACGATTCAATTGCGTCTTCAATAATGCCGCTCAGGCGCTTAGAATTACTATACTCACCAAAATCAACACTCTTCAAACTGATGAGGATCCTACCAGTAATCCACGGAACACGATATGGATACCACCCTCCGGAAGCATCAAGAGCATCCTCACTATCTAATCTATCGAGGCATAAAAGCTTGATCTTGTCTAAAACCACAGAATGCTTTGTCGAAGCGTTGCGTACAAGTAGGCCAAAGTGGAAGTTCTGATACATCTTTTGAGGATTAATATTGGCAGCCTGCATTTTTGCAGATCTCAGAAAGTAAGAATCGTTTTGATCCTCTTCTTGCATACATTTGCTGATTCGTTCTGTCTCCTCAGGTGTAATCAGTATCTTATCATCATCTAATACAAGACTAAAATTATAAGTTACTCTAAAAGGCTCCAAACATTTATTAATTAAGTTTTCATAGTCATGTTTTTCTAAGTGTAATTGCTTTGCGAGACACAACAGAAAATACTGTGAAGAAATTGCCTCTGCCCAAGACTTATCGTCCAAACCATACGTAGCAACTATTTTTTTTACCTTGTCGATGATATTCTTCGCTCTATTTGTTTTTTTTGAGTTACCTATACTTGACACATTCATCCCATGTGGCATAGAACTTACCTCGATATAATATCAATAGTATTGTCAATTTCGTTTTGTATTTGGGTTCTGCACTCTATAACGTTCTGAAGGATTATAGTTTTATTAGCTCCAAGGTTGATGTTTAAAATCTCATATGCTTCTCTCTCAACCATGTTTGCCTCTTCAACTAACGAAAAAAATTTCAAGACATCATAGAAATTTTTATCTTTATCCAAACATAGTATCGTTCCGCTTTTGCTTGCCCCATTCCATACTGGTATAGAATAGGGCTTTATGTAGATTTCATCACTCTTCATTGAAGACAATGTATCTTTTAAAGCCTTTAGTTCTGCCACTAACGCTTTCTTCAGTTGTTTTCTTAATCCAGAAGTTTTGTGGATTTCCCACAACGCCTCCACGGCTAGAGCTGATAAAAAAGCTAGAAAACTAGATAAAAAAACCTCTACAATAGAAATGCCTGATGATGCTGCGGAACAAGAACAGCTTATCACTTCTGAACTCATTGCTATCCCTCAATTACCATTCATAGTTTATTTAAAATTATTATATCACAGAAACATCGACAACACATTGTTTTTTTATAAATTTTTTTGTAAATCTGTGCAATTCTCAGTAGTTAGACAGAATAATGAACAATCAAAATTAAACCTTACCGTCCAACGATCTTCCCAAAGATCTGCTTCTTCCCCTCGTCGTACCGCTGGATCACGACCATGACGGTATCGCCGGTTTTGAAGTCCGAGTCCTCGTAGTGGAACGAGTACCGGCACATGACGACCGCACCGTCGGGGAGATTGCAGAACACGCCGCCTGCGTATTTGCCCGCGATGATCGCCCTGCGGCGGCAGCCGACGGGGTGGCGCAGGCTTGCC